>Ga0099364_10003942_pt1 | contig 22665 bp, 15 predicted proteins | sample TergutTh196P3_FD_73070 | JGI IMG/M metagenome (GOLD analysis project Ga0099364, IMG submission 73070) | Microcerotermes parvus P3 segment gut microbial communities from Pointe-Noire, Republic of the Congo - Th196 P3 | ecosystem: Host-associated > Arthropoda: Insects > Digestive system > Gut ...
CCCACACCTCCTCCCTACCCCCCCCCGACATCCCCCCCTCCGAAATAACCGCCATAAACGCCCTGCGCGAAAAATACGACCATTTTACTTACGGAATGATTCCCTCTACGGAGCTGTTTACCACGTCCGACAATCGGCTTGACGGCTTTGCCGCGCTTTTTTGCGGCTGGCTGAGCGAGTTTTTTGACATACCGTTTGTTCCTGCGCTGGCGGACGGCTCTATGGAAACCTTTCTCATAGACGGCACGTTCGACTTTTCGGGCAATATTATGCAAACTCCAGAACGCGAAAAATTACTCTATATGAGCGATACGCTAGTAAACCGCAGCTTTATCATGGTGACACTCGAAGAAGCAACGCCAACGACCACTCCTCGCTACGCATTCATAGAAAACACCCCGGGCGAAAGCCTCGTTACCCAAACGCGCCCCGCTGGCTCGTTCACTCCTGTACGCTTCGTGAATGTCGCAGACGCACTGCAAGCCCTCTACGACGGCGAAGCGGACGCAATTATTCTCACTAGCTCCACGGAATCCGTTTTTTACGGCAAGCAGGGCATAGTCGTACAGAATTACTATCCGCTGTTATTTAACCCCATGTCCATGGCTACGGCAAAGGAAGAGCTAGCCCCCATTATTTCCGTGGTAAGCAAGGCACTACGCAACGGCGCAGACGAGCATATAAGCAACCTGCACAGCCAAGGCACTCTCAGCTACAACAGACATATTTTGCGTAACAGCCTTACGCCGCAGGAGCTGTATTACATCACGCGCTATGCACAAAATCCTACGCCCATTGCCATAGGGGCTACCGCCGCAAACTATCCGCTGTCCTTTTACAATACCCACGAAAGCCAGTGGCAGGGCATATTTTTTGATGTGCTTGGCGAAATTGCACAGCTTACAGGGCTAGACTTTTATGTAAATAACGAATCAACAGCCACATGGCCCGATATTGCGCCCCTACTGGAAAACGGCGAAATAGCCCTTGTCCCAGACGTGGTACGCACGCCCGAGCGCGAGCGGCTTTTCATTTGGCCGAATTATTCTATTAACGAGGACTACTATACCCTCATTTCACGTAGCGATTTCCGAAACATACACATAGGCGAAATATACAATATGCGTGTAGGCTTGGCTCGCGGCACGTTCTTTTCCGAGGTATTTAAGCAATGGTTTCCCAACCATGGGCATATCACCGAATACGACTTCCTAGATTCTGCCACAGATGCCCTTTTACGCGGCGAGGTAGACCTAGTAATGAGTACCGAACGCAGAATTTTGTATACCACTCATTATTTAGAGGTCATTGGAATTAGGGCAAATATCACCTTTAAGCAGCCCATACAAACGCTCATAGGCTTCAATAAAGACCAGGAAATACTGACCTCTATTTTCGAGAAGGCATTGACACAAATCAACACAGACCAGCATGTTTCCTACTGGACTACTAGGAGCTTCGACTATAGAACAAAAATAGCGGAGGCGCAAACAGCCGCAAGGCGTGAATGGCTTGTTATCACCATTGTTATTTCCGTGCTGCTTACCGCGTGCGTTGTTTTCCTTGTAGTGCTGTATCTCAAAAATAGGCAAAAGGACATGGTTATTACCAAGCAGGCAAGTGACATTATCCAATCCTATAACCAGGCCATGATAATGCTCGATTCCTGCCCCATTTGCACCCAAATCTGGAACAAAGACCTAGTCACCATAGACTGCAACGAGGCGGCGTTTAGGCTATACGGCTTTAGCAGCAAGCAGGAGTACGCAGACCGCTTTGTACACGACTGCTCGCCCAAGGTACAGCCCTGCGGCACGCTTTCCGCGGTAAAGGCTATGGAGTGCGTAAAAAAAGCCTTTGACGAGGGCTATTGCCGCTTTGAATGGTTACACGTAATGCCAAGCACAGGCGAGCTGTTTTTCGCCGATATTACGCTCACGCGCGTGCTGTACAATGACGAGTACGTGGTAGCTGGCTATACGCGCGACCTGCGCGAGGAACGCAAAATGATGAAGGAAATAGAATACCGCGGCAAGCTAATGAACGCTAGAGCCAAGGCATCTGAAATGCTGCTCAACTTTGATGTCTATTCGTTCAAGGAGGATTTTATAAAGAGCCTGCGAATAGTTTTAGACACAATGAGAGTAGACGTGTTGAATATATGGCGTAACGAGTTCTTTGACGGCAAGCTGCACGCCTACCCGTACACGGAAATATCTACCGACGGCAAGGTGAATATAACCAACCCCGAGCGGTACAGCTACGACCAGTATTTCCCAGGCGTAGCCGAGGTTATGGAAACAGGAACGAGCATAAACAAGCTAGTACGCGACATGAGCAAGGAAGCGCAAACGCAGTTTAGCGGCGTTAAATCCGTGCTTATTGTGCCTATTTTTGTTAATCAGAAGTTTTGGGGTACTATTGCCGTGTACGACTGCCAAAACGAGCGCGAGTTTTCGTCTGTAGAGGAGCTTACCCTACGCTCCATAAGCTCCATGGTATCCAGTGCAATGATGCGTAACGAGCTTATGTTCGACCTTATTTACACCGAGGAACAACAGCGTAAGAGCATAGCCAAAATAGAAAATATTATCAACAACGTACCAGGCATGATTTACCAATGCCAGTACAACTTCCCATATTACACCATGCTGTACGTAAGCCAAGGCAGCTTCGACCTCATAGGACACAACCCCGAGGAATTTGCAGACGGCGATAACCTGTTCCAAAAGCTAATCCACCCCGACGATTTGGCACAAACAGAGGAAAAGGCCGCCGCGACACTGCCGCATGGGCTTGTGTACGATAATGTGTTCCGTCTGCTTATGCCAGACGGCTCAATCAAATGGGTATGGGAGCGCGCGAGCGTATTCAGCCACGACTATGACGGCAATCCCGACATAATAGACGGCTACGTAATAGACATCACAGAAAAGCACCTAGCCGAGGAGGCGACCCACGCAAACCGCGCCAAGTCTGAATTTTTGGCAGTAATGAGCCACGAAATAAGAACGCCTATGAACAGCATACTAGGCTTTGCGGAGCTTGCGCGCCAGTGCAAGGACATTCCGCCGCAGATTTGCGACTATCTGGACAAAATAGTGGGCGGTACGCAGTGGCTTATTATGATTATCAACGACATACTAGATATTTCCAAGATAGAATCGGGCAAAATGGAGCTAGACCTTTCTCCGTTCAACCTGCAAGACCTAGTGTCGCGCTGTCAGTCTGTGCTTTTGCCCTCCGTAAAGGAAAAAGACCTAGACCTGCGCGTGTACATGGAGCAGGTAGCAGGCAAGAAGCTAATAGGCGACTCCCTGCGGCTGTATCAAGTGTTGCTTAACCTAGTGTCCAACGCCGTCAAGTTTACCGAGCATGGCACAATAAAGCTGTCGTCCGCTATCCGCTCCACGTCAGAGAGCAAAGCCGTAATATATTTTGAGGTATTCGATAGCGGCATAGGCATGACGGCGGAGCAAATAGACAGGGTATTTGAACCCTTTGTGCAAGCCAACACAAGCACCACACGCCACCACGGCGGTACAGGGCTAGGGCTGTCTATTTCCAAGCGACTAATAGAAATGATGGGGGGCAAGCTAACAGTGGAAAGCACACCTGGCAAGGGCAGCCGCTTTGGCTTCGAGCTTACCTTCGATACCGTTAGCCACGCCGAGCCTACGAGAGAGGAAAAATTCATAAAGCGTGAAAAGCCCAGCTTCAAGGCCGAGGTGCTAGTAGTAGACGACAACGAAATGAACCTACAGGTAATGTGCGACCACCTCGCCAACGTAGGCATACACGCCATAATCGCGCGTAACGGCAGAATAGCCGTGGACATAGTAGAATCGCGCATGAACAACGGCGAGGAGCCGTTCGACCTAATACTAATGGACATCTTCATGCCAGTGATGGACGGCATAGATGCCGCCGCGCGCATAATAGAAATGGGCGTAACCTCGCCCATAGTGGCAGTTACCGCCAACGTGATGTCCAGCGAAATAAAGAACTACCGCAAGCACGGTATGCACAGCTACCTAAGCAAGCCCTTTACCGCACAGGAGCTGTGGGCGCTGCTATTGAAATACCTAAAGCCGCAAGCAAACGAAAGCGCGCTAGAGCCTATGGACGACGTGCTTACCAACAAGCTAAAAATCACCTTTGTGCGAAACAACAGGAACAAATTCGAGGAGCTATCCGCCGCTATGGAAGCCTGCGACTTTACGCTGGCACATAGGCTCGCCCATTCGCTGAAAAGCAACGCCGCACAGCTAGGCAAAGCCGATTTACGCCAGACCGCCGCCACTATTGAGAGCTTTATACAGGAAGCCGCGCCCACAGGCACGGTCATTTTGCCGCATAATTTGCTGACTACGTTACGGCGAGAATTAGAAGCCGTGCTTGACGAATTTTCGCCGCTTGTGGAAGCCGTGCCTGCGTTGCGTGAAGCCGACCTTGCGGAGCTGTTGCCGTCCTTGGTGGAAAGGCTAGAGCCGTTGCTGTTAAGCGGCGATACCGCCAGTGCGGCGTTCGCCGAGGAGATACGCGGCATAGTGGGACTGGAGCAGCTGATGGAGCAGATTGAGCAGTTTGATTTTCCGTTGGCGTTAAGGACTTTGGAGGAGCTTAAAATACAATGGTTGTAGGGGGAATGGAACGCGGATTTTTTAAAGGCATGGAACGCGGATTTTCGCGGATTTGGCGGATTTTCGCGGATTCTTTCCGTGTTAATTGACGGTAGTGGGATAGATGTTTTATCCATGTGAATTAAGGGTAATGGAACACGGATTTAACGGATTTACGCGGATTTTGCGGATTGGCTCGTGGGGGAATATACGGTAACGGTTTTGTAGGGGACGGATTTATCCGTCCCGAGGTACGCACGTTCGTCAATTCGGGACGGATAACGTCCTATCAATTTAATGCGTGGTAGCCTCGGGGCGGATAAATCCGCCCCCTACGAAAACAACACCGCACGCCGACCAAAATCGCCCTTGGGGTGTTGTAGGGGACGGATTTATCCGTCCCGAGGTACGCACGTTCGTCAATTCGGGACGGATAACGTCCTATCAATTTAATGCGTAGTAGCCTCGGGGCGGATAAATCCGCCCCCTACGAAAAACTGCAAATCCCCCCATGGCAACGCAATATTTAAATCCCCCATGACAACGCAATATTTAAATCCGCATGATACTGTCTGCTATGCCACGCTCCCTCTGTGCCTCTGTGCCTCTGTGTGAAAAAATCTTTTTGATAAATAAAAAACTTAGGTAAAGTGTAAAGCCTCGTTCTTTAGTTTGAAAGATTTTCACACAGAGACACAGAGGCACAGAGGGAACGAGTCACAGCAGAAGCGAGAACGAATCCGCGAAAATCCGTCAAATCCGCGTAAATCCGCGTTCCATGCCTTTGAAATCCGCGTAATCCGCGAAAATCCGCCAAATCCGTGTCCTATCACCGTTTATTAACGACCGATAATTAAGTCAAAACCCACACAAGGAGCTTACAACACAATGGCTATAAAACATATAGGCAGTATCGCAAGGCTTCTACTCGCAGGCATTATAATAATGTGTCTGTTCCTTGTTTCTGCGTGTGGACGGCAAACCGAAACCACCTCGACCCAAGCACATGAACAGAACGAAGTAACAAACGAAGTAACAAATGAAGTAACAAACGAAGTAACAAACGAAGTAACAAACGAAGTAACAAACGAAGCAACAACCGAAGCAACAACCGAAACAACAACCGAAGCAACAACCGAAACAACCACCGAAGCAACCACCACAAAAATTATTATCAATGAAAGCGACATACATTTTCTTGACGGCTATCGCATTAACGAGCGTGATTATTTTTTGCTCGATTCTATTGCCGAAATGCTAAACAATACCCATGTGCAATTTAGCTTTGACTATGACAGCTCGTGGTTAGATGTTCACATAAATAGGGGCGTAGCGTATACCGACACACCCTTTAACGCAGACGAAAATGATTTTGGTTACGCAACAACTACTGTTGGGACAGCTCTAGGGAGAGATGATTTAGCTACAGACTATCCAACATATACCACGGAACGCGGTATTTATTTTGCATTGCAGGATATAGCGAGGTTTTTCGGGTTTTCCGTAGACTATGAACCTGACGGCACTGTTTCTATTGACACAAATGAGCCGAATATAAGCGACTACGGACGCATGGTTGCGGAGGAATTTTTAAGCACGAAGCTGACGTTATTTACATCAGACTGGGACGATGAACTTCTCGCGGCGACAGAGGGCTTATCTATGCAGGAGCTTGCTGGGTATCGACCGGAACTCTATTTATATCCAACAGATTTTATCCTTTATGATTTCAACAAAAACGGAATCCCCGATATTTTAATGGTTTACGATGTAGAACCGTGGGCTATGTTCCGCGGCTATGTGATGTATGTATACACTGACGGCGGCTATGTGTGGGCGGATACGGTTTCTATGGCGTGCGAATTTTATTATGATAACAAAGACAGGGTTTTCGTATTCGAGTACAGTCATTATGACGATTGGGTTTTGGCATCTTTTTTGGATTTTACTGACGGCGGCATACAGTGGGATACAATTATAAGCCAGCCTTGGGCACTAGAGCTAGACGATGAGGATAGAGAAGAAATTGAAAAGAATTATTGGGATTTTTGGGCGAGATGGGATTATTTTAGCCCAACCTCGCCGCTTGATTTAACTGAACCGATTACGTCTATACGACCGCTCACTGCTTTGCGAAATGCTCTGCTACGCGAATTGACGGAAGGGTTTGAAATGTCGGAATAAATTTTATTCACTATACCGCTATCAAGAGGTATAATCGGTTAGTGTAGGGGCGAGGCAAGCAGGCAACACCGCACGCCGACCAAAATCGCCCTTGAGGTTTTGTAGGGGACGGATTTATCCGTCCCGAGGTACACACGTTCGTCAATTCGGGACGGACAACGTCCTGTCAATTTAATGCGTAGTAGCCTCGGGGCGGATAAATCCGCCCCCTACGAAAACCTGCAAATTCCCTTAATCCAGTGGTGTAACAAATGATTTATGGAACACGGATTTAACGGATTTACGCGGATTTTGCGGATTGGCTCGTGGGGGAATACACGGTAACGGTTTTGTAGGGGACGGATTTATCCGTCCCGAGGTACGCACGTTCGTCAATTTGGGACGGATAACGTCCTGTCAATTTAATGCGTGGTAGCCTCGGGGCGGATAAATCCGCCCCCTACGAAAACCTGCAAATCCCCCCATGACAACGCAATATTTAAATCCACACGATAACGCAATATTTAAATCCCCACGACAACGCAATATTTAACTCCGCATGATACTGTCTGCTATGCCACGCTCCCTCTGTGCCTCTGTGCCTCTGTGTGAAAAAATCTTTTTGATAAATAATGAACGCAGGTAAAGTGTAGAGCTTCCTTATTCAAGTTAAAAGATTTTTTTCACACAGTAGTTCGCACAGAGGCACAGAGGGCGAGAGGCACAGCAGAAGCGAGAACGAATCCGCGAAAATCCGTCAAATCCGCGAAAATCCGCGTTCCATGCCTTTGAAACCCGCCAAATCCGCGAAAATCCGCCAAATCCGTGTCCTATCACCGTTTATTAACGACCGATAATTAAGTTAAAACATACACAAGGAGCTTAAAACACAATGGCTATAAAACGTATAGGCAGTACAATAATGTTTTTGTTAGCAGGCACAATCATCGCCTTCCAACCGATTCAAGGCCTAGAGCAAAACGGCCAAATCATGCTCGGGGCTATGCTTGCGGCGTTATGTATCTGGATTTTTAAGCCCTTTGGGCTTACATACGCCATAGGGGGCTTGGTGCTGGCGTTGACTGGCTTGGTTATTGGGCTAGACCCTGTTGTTGTGTTTTCGGGCTTTACACAGACGGCGTTGTGGACGCTTATACCTGCGTTTTTTTTCGGCTATACCCTGCAAAAAACAGGGCTAGGAAAGCGGATTGCGCTTTCGATTATTAAGCTGTGCAGACCTACGTACACCTCGCTTATTTTTACGTGGGTACCTATCGGCGTTGTGCTTTCTATTCTTACGCCTGCCACTACCGTGCGAGTGGCGATTATTGTACCGATTGCGGTACAGTGCTGTGAGCTGTTCGACATGAAAAAGAACTCGCGGGGCAACTCGCTTATTATCCTCACCGCCTTTGCCATGGCGCTTGTGCCAGGCTCGGGGTGGCTCACTGGCGTAATTTGGGGGCCGTTCATACAAGGGCAAATCAACAACGCGGGCATGGTGGGGCTTGTTACGTTCAATAGCTGGTTGCAAACGCTTTTGTTGCCTGTGGCAATTTCCACCATTTTGCTTGTGGCGCTTGGGCTTGTTTTTATCAAGCCAGAGCAGGAGCTTTCCAAGGAAGCGTTCGACAAAGTAAAAAATCAGCCAGTCACCAAAATGCACAGGCACGAAATAATTACCGCAATTATACTGTCGCTTGTGTTTGCGGCCTCGCTTACTGGCGGTATGCACGGGCTTTCTACCGCGGTTATATGTATTATCGCCATGCTGTGCTTTTTTCTCTTTGGCGTATTGGAAACCAAGGACTTCAACGCCGCCGCAAACTGGAATTTAGTGGTATTTATCGCTATGGCTCTTGGGCTTGGCTCTATTTTTGCCGCTACTGGAATTTCTGCGTGGCTTTCGGGTATAGTCGTGCCTGCACTCGCGCCGATTGCGGGCAATCCGTGGCTTTTTGTCATGGCTATCATGTGCGTGATGTTTGTATGGAGCTTGGTCGATGTGGCTATGTTTATACCCACGATTGCCATTTTAGTGCCTATTTTGCCAGATATACAGGAAGCGTACGGCATATCGCCGCTTGTGTGGGTGGCTATGTTTATCCTTGCAGGCAACGCCTTTTTCCTCGCGTATCAGAATATGTGGGCGGTGATGAGCCGTTCGATTGCCGAGGACAAGGACAGGCCGTGGCGTAATAGGGACATGAGTATTTATGGCGTGTTTTACTTTGTTTCGTGTATAATTGCTTTGCTGTTTACTATTCCCTTGTGGATAAATTTGGGGTTTTTTGGAGGATAAAAACATGATTAGAGAAGCCATTCTAGCTCTTTCCAAGAAGCAAGACCTATCATACGAAATGGCAGAGGGCGTAATGCACCAAATAATGACAGGCGAGGCCACGCCTGTACAAATGAGCGCGTACCTTACCGCGCTTAGCCTAAAGGGCGAAACAACTACGGAAATTACTGCCTCCGCTTCGGGAATGAGGGCGCATTGCGTGCGGTTATTGCACGATACAGACGCGCTGGAAATAGTCGGCACAGGCGGCGACAATTCCAATACGTTCAATATTTCCACCGCGGCGGCAATTATTACCGCCTCGGCAGGTATTCCCGTAGCCAAGCACGGCAACAGAAGCGCGTCCAGCAAATGCGGCGCGGCGGACGTGCTGGAAGCCCTTGGCGTAAATATTAACATTCCGCCGGAAAAAAGCGCGCGGCTATTGAACGAAATAGGCATTTGCTTCCTTTTTGCACAAAATTACCATATCGCCATGAAATATGTCGCGCCGATTAGGCGAGAGCTGGCGATTCGTACCGTGTTTAATATTCTCGGGCCGCTCACAAACCCCGCAGGCGCGAAAATGGAGCTAATGGGCGTATACGACCGCGATTATGTACAGCCGCTCGCGCAGGTGCTTTGCAACCTAGGCGTAAAAAACGCCATGGTGGTACACGGCGAGGACGGCTTGGACGAGATTTCGCTAAGCGCGCCCACGTATGTGTGCGAGGTACGCAATGGGTGGGTAAAGCCCTACACGATTACGCCCGAGGAGTTCGGCTTTACGCGCTGTACCAAGGGCGAGCTGCGCGGCGGCGGCCCGAAAGAAAACGCGGCGATTTTGCGTGACATTTTCGGCGGCCAAAAGGGCGCGAAGCGTGACGCGGCAGTGCTAAACGCCGCCGCCGCCATGTACGTGACTGGTAAATATGAGGCAATAGGCGATGCGGTGAGGGTAGCTAATGAAGTGATAGATAATGGGAGCGCGGAGGAGAAGTTAGATGAGTTTATTAGGCGTTCGGGGGAATAATATGGAAAACATTTTAACCAAAATAGCAGAACGCACCAAGGAGCGTGTCGCAGAGGAACGAAACCGCACCCCCCTCAACGAGCTACAAAGAGCCGTTGACTTTATCGTAGCCCACACACCGCCGAGCATCTTCCCATTCGAGCAGGCATTACGCCAGCCCGACATCTCTTTCATTTGCGAAATAAAAAAAGCCTCCCCCTCCAAGGGCATAATCGCCCATGATTTCCCATATTTACAAATCGCCAAGGACTACCAAGCGGCGGGCGCGGCGGCTATATCTGTTTTGACTGAGCCGTTCTGGTTTATGGGCAGTGACGAGTACCTACGCCAAATCGCCGAGGTGGTGGAAATTCCGCTATTACGCAAGGATTTTACCGTGGACAGCAGCATGATTTACGAGGCAAAAATACTTGGCGCGAGCGCGGTTTTGCTAATTTGTTCCATTTTAGACAAGCGCGAGTTGGCGGAATATGTAGAAATTTCTCACGAAATAGGGCTGTCCGCCCTAGTGGAGGTGCATGACGAAAACGAGGTAGAAATGGCGCTCGGCGCAGGCGCGAGAATAATCGGCGTAAACAACCGCGATTTAAAGACCTTTACCGTTGACCTTTCACTAAGCGAACGCCTGAGAAGCCTTGTTCCGCCCGACATAATCTTTGTTTCCGAAAGCGGAATAAGCGAAAGCGCCGACATACAAAGGCTACGCGAAATAAACGCGCACGCCGCGCTTATAGGCGAAAGCATAATGCGTAGCCCCGACAAAATAGCGGAAATAAACAGGCTGCGAGGGGCATAATGAAAATAAAAATCTGCGGGCTTACCCGCAACGCCGACATACAGGCGGTAAACGCCGCAAGGCCCGATTATATAGGCTTTGTTTTTGTGCAGCAGAGCAAGCGGTACGTGACCATGGAGCAGGCGAAGCAGCTTCGCGCCGCGCTTTGTGACGAGATTGTCCCCGTTGGCGTTTTTGTAAACGAGCCTATAGAAAATGTACTGCAAGCCGTTCGCCGTGGTATAATTAGCGTGGTTCAGCTACATGGCGGCGAGGACGAGGACTATATACGCGCCCTAAAGGCCGAAACCGCCGTGCCTATTATCAAAGCCGTTTCCGTACGTCAAAGGGGCGATGCCCAAAGGCACGAAAGCACCGCCGCCGATTATCTTCTGCTCGACCACAAAAACGGCGGCACAGGCGAGGCGTTCGACTGGAACAATATCGGCGGGCTGGAAAAGCCGTTTTTTCTCGCAGGCGGTTTAAATACACAAAATATAAGCGAAGCTATTAAACAGGTACAGCCGTTTGCGGTAGATTTAAGCAGCGGCGCAGAGGTAGACGGAAAAAAATGCCCCGAGCGGATTAAGGAGCTGTGTGGTGCTGTACAAGCCTAAATATACAATTACTGACAAAATCCTTAGCCTTGCCGCGCTTATAGCCGCTCGCATAGACGTGCTTATTCTACAGGGTGCGCTGGAAAACCCCAAGCTACGCCGCTTAAACCGCTTGCGTACCATACATTCGTCACTTGCGATTGAAAACAATACGCTGTCATTTGAACAAATTACGGCACTTTTTGACGGAAAACGCGTACTTGCGCCGCCGCAGGATATTTGTGAAGCACAAAACGCTTTCGCAGTGTACAATAGACTAATGGAGCTTTCGCCGTACGACATGGAGCATTTGCTTACGGCGCATGGTATTTTAATGAAGGATTTGGTAAAAGTGCCAGGCAGCTTCCGCCGCGGCAATATCGCCGTAGTGCGAGGCGAGGAGGTCGTACACATTGCGCCGCCCGCCGCCAATGTTTCGGGGCTTATGGCAGACCTTTTTGTCTGGACAAAAAACGCAGAGGTTCACCCGCTTATAAAAAGCTGTGTGTTCCATTATGAATTTGAAATTATTCACCCTTTCCCCGACGGCAACGGACGAATGGGCAGGCTATGGCAAACGCTTATTTTGCGTGAGTGGAAAGAGGCATTTGCGTGGCTGCCAGTAGAAACGATTGTTTTTGAACGTCAGCAGGAGTATTATTCCGCGTTGACGAACTCGAATAACGCGGACGATTGTACGGAGTTTGTCGAGTTTATGTTGCAGGCTATTTGGGATATGATGGAGAAACAACCTCACGCAACCACCGACCAAGTAAACGACCAAGTAAACGACCAAGTAAACGACCAAGTAAACGACCAAGCAAGCGACCAAGCAAGCGACCAAGTAAAACAGCTTTTAGACATTATCGGAACAAAAACGCTATCAGCACGAGAAATAATGGAACACCTTGGATTAAAGCACCGTGCAACCTTCCGCAAAAATTATTTACGCCCCGCGTTAGACATGGGCTTGATTGAAATGACCCTGCCGCAAACACCTAGTGCTAGTGGACAGAAATATAGAATTAGAAAGGAACATTTTTAATGAAAAAATCCCTAGTCAGTCTTGTGCTAATCAACACCATGGTAATGGTAATGTGTTTCCCCCTAGCTTACGGTGATGTCGCTACACCGCCCGACGAATACTCGTCAAGCTATGTAGTAGCCTTTAACGCCGACAATGAAATAACCTTGGCGTTACTTAGTCTGCAAGGGCGGATTGATTCTGCAAAGGAGCTTTTGAGGGAAACACTTATAAGCACAGACGGCAAGGACATTTTATCAAGCCAGTTTTGGGTTACTCAGCAAACGTACTTTTCGCTTGCTAACGTAGTAAAATCGGCACAGGCAATGCTTAGTGATTATCAGTTATATAGTGAAAATTTTTTAGAGATAGAGGGCGTTCGCGTTTCACAAAAAATTACACGAGTGTCTGGCTCGGAAAATCTTATAGATGTAACACTTTCGCTAGATTTGAATCCAGGGATAGGCTCATTAACCGCAGATGTACTTTTTGACGAGGATAAGCTAACGCCTGTTTTGATTACAGACGAGGGCGGTCTAAATGAATTTACGACCACAACATCGTCAAGGGAGGGTGGGATTTATACCAACCGTAGAATGTTCTCGATTATGAGAGTTGACAGCATATCACATGAAACGGGCGTAATCGGTACTGTTAGATTTATGGTGAACGACGGAATAGACCAAATTTTACCAGTTGCTCTTGCGTGCTTTGATGTAGCAATCCGTGATACCCTTTCCGCCTTTGATAACACAGTAGAATTTGCGGTTTTGGCAAATAATGAAGTCCTAGAGCTGTATGGGCTTCCTGTTTATGAGAATGAAATCGGTGCGTTTTCAAGCTCGCCAAACAGCAGATACTTACTTGGTGACATCACAGGGAACGGAACATTAACCGCCGAAGATGCACGGCTTCTTGCACGGTATGTAGCGAAGCATCAAGGTATAGTCGGTTATTTTGGCATGAATAGGGCAGACGCTAACAGAGATGGGGTTATAAATGCCGCGGACTGTACGTATGTCCTGCGTTTAGTGCTGGGTGAGAAACCTAGATATTTAAACATGGAGTACAGGATTCTTTCAAACACTGCGGGAGGTCAAGGTACACTATCCCAAGCAGAGGGAATTATGAATGACGTATCTCGCATTTTCTCGGATACGTTTAAGGTAGATTTAATTCGGGAATTTAGCGGAATGGACACAGCTCTTAATATAAGACAGGGCTGTTCTGTACACGCAACAAGAGCTGATGTTATTTGTGATGCTAGATGTGGAGCTGTTTCGAGCTGTGCAACCTCTCATCATAGGTCGGCAAGGTGGCTTCTTGGTGTTTTGTCTGACAGCACTCGCAATATTAACACCTTTAGATTTGTTAATTACGCGCTCTGCGGATTTGACAGCGTACATCGGTCAGTAGGCGGCTCGGGCAATGAGTCGGGCGTAGATATGATAGCTACACTGCATGGGAATAACGGTAGCTTTCACCGAGTAATAGTTTTGCATGAAATATCACACATGCTAGGTGCTGTGCATTGTAACGCTGTTGATACAGTCTGTATTATGAAGGGCAATGCAACCGATACCGCTTTAGCTAGTCTATGGTGTGCAAGGTGCGAAAGGGAGATAAAGGCTACAATAGATAGAATAGGTCGTCCGCTTAGATAGAGAACTGTTAAGCGATACGAAAGGGGTCTAGCATGAAAGTTCAATTTTTGTCAAAATGTGCTATGCTTTTCTTGATTATGGCATTAAGCACCATATGGCATATAAAGCCCGAATCCCAAAGGCTCATTGCTTCGATACCTGTTTACAGCTTGGAATTTTCCTCGCTCGAAGAATTTATCTATTTGCATATGGCGGTACGCAGGGACGAGGAGCAGTTGGAAGAAGCGGTTAGGGCGAGGGTGGAAGCCCTTGATTTTACGGCACTGGACACAATTCACCTGCTTGCAGGGCTTCCTAGCGATTTTAGACTTGCTAATATTACGGTGTCTGAAAATTCCATATTGTACCTTTACATGCCGATTGCAGGAAAGCCCGCAATGCAAGCGGTTAGTCGTTCGTTTGCTAACAATCAATACATTAGGCTTGTTCTTGCTCGTCATACGCATGAGGTCTTGGAAATTGACAATAAATTTGATGACCTTGACTTGTCGGAATTGCATGAGATAAATTTGTATGACGAGGTTCACATACGTGCGTGGAGTGCAGGGGATTTTTCAATGTTTGGGGATATTTGGGAAGTGCAAACAATGGATAAGTTTTTTGACGTAGCGACAGCCGAGCCTTTAGCCATTAAGCCAGTAACTGCAAAGGTTATAGTAAACGGCAAGCCCTTTGAAATTCAAGCATACAACATTGACGGACGTAGCTTTTTTTATCTGCAAGATGTAGAATACGCATTAAGCGGCACGGCTTCCCAATTTAATACACTTTTGAATGATGGCGTTCATGGCGTTCATATTACGGCGGACATGTCAGCCGAAGCTCCATTTTTATCCAGTACAGGGACTACTGCAATAGAGGAAAGCAAAAAAGCTAGTCACACCTTTGTCTATGCCGAAATAAAGTTTGATGACTGGGACTGGGATTTAGCCGCGCTTAACATGGACGGACAATATTGTTTTATGCTCCGACATCTTGCCATTATTTTAGATTTTAGTGTAGACTGGGATAATAATGAACGTGCGATTTTAATAAAAACCCACAGAAAAGGAGCAATAACATGACATCAGGCAAATTCGGCGAATACGGCGGCCAATACGTAGCCGAAACGGTAATGAACAGCCTAAAGGAGCTAGAGCGCGCGTACCTGCATTATACAAGCGAGCCTGCCTTTAAGGCGGAGCTTCGCGACCTGTTGAACGATTATGCAGGGCGGCCGTCGCGGCTGTATTATGCCGAAAAAATGACGCGCGACTTGGGCGGCGCGAAAATATACTTAAAGCGCGAGGATTTGAATCATACAGGCTCGCACAAAATAAACAACGTGCTAGGGCAAGCCCTGCTTGCCAAAAAAATGGGCAAGACGCGCGTAATAGCCGAAACAGGCGCAGGACAGCATGGCGTGGCTTCGGCTACGGCGGCCGCGCTAATGGGGCTTGAATGTGAAGTGTTTATGGGCAAGGAGGACACGGAACGCCAGGCGTTAAATGTCTTTCGCATGGAGCTTTTGGGCGCGAAGGTTCACCCTGTGACTAGCGGAACAATGACACTAAAGGACGCTGTGAACGAAACCCTGCGCGAATGGGCTTCTCGCCTAGACGATACCCATTATATAGTAGGCTCGGTGGTCGGCCCGCACCCGTTCCCAGTAATGGTTCGCAATTTCCAAAAGGTAATAAGCGAGGAAATTAAGGAGCAGGTGCTTGCGTTGGAAAACCGCTTGCCAGATGCGGTAATCGCCTGTGTGGGCGGCGGAAGCAACGCCATAGGCGCGTTTTATGACTTTATCGGCGACAAGGAAGTGCGGCTTATTGGCTGTGAAGCGGCAGGGCATGGCGTAGATACGCCCAAAAACGCCGCCACGATTGCCAACGGAACGGTAGGCATTTTGCACGGCATGAAATCCTATTTCTGCCAAGACGTGTATGGGCAAATCGCGCCTGTGTATTCCATTTCCGCAGGGCTAGACTACCCCGGCATAGGCCCGGAACACGCCCATTTGCTCGACATACACCGTGCGGAATATGTTCCTATCACGGACGACGAAGCGGTGGACGCGTTCAATTATCTTTCGCGTACCGAGGGCATAATCCCTGCCGTGGAAAGCGCGCACGCCGTGGCATACGCGCGTAAGCTCGCAGGCACAATGAGCAAGGACAAAATAATCGTAATAAACCTATCGGGGCGCGGCGATAAGGACGTAGCCGCGATTGCAAGGTATATGGGGGTAAAAATACATGAATAGAATAAAAGAAGCGTTTAAAAACGATAAAAAAGCGTTAATATCCTTTATAATGGGCGGCGACCCCGACATAGAAACCACGGAAAAGCTAATTTTTGCGTTGGCGGAGGCGGGCGTAGATTTATTTGAAATAGGCATACCTTTTTCCGACCCTGCCGCCGACGGAATAGTCATACAACAAGCCAGCGTTCGCGCCTTGGAAAAGGGCTGTACCGCCGACGATTTACTGAATATGGTAAAACGCCTGCGCGAAAAAATCACCGCGCCCATAGTGTTCCTTACGTACGCCAACTCTATTTTCGCGTACGGAAAGGAGCGTTTTATGGAGCGTTGCGCGGATTGCGGCATAGACGGCGTAATTGTTCCCGATATTCCCTACGAAGAAAAGGCCGAGCTTGCCGAGGTTTGCCACAAATACAATATCGCGCAAATCGCGCTGGTTGCGCCTACGTCTAAGGAACGCACAGAAATGATTGCCAAGGAAGCGCAGGGCTTCCTGTACTGTGTTTCTACGCTTGGCGTAACGGGCGTACGTGACGAAATACGCACAAACATGGCGGAAATTATTCAGCGCGTGCGTAGTGTTTCAGACGTTCCCTGCGCCGTGGGCTTCGGCATTTCTACGCCCGAGCAAGCGCGTGATATGGCTTCCGTGTCTGACGGCGCGATTGTGGGTACTGCCATAGTGAAGATTGTCGGCGAGTATGGGCGTGATTGTGCCGAGCCTGTTAGACAGTATGTGTCGAGGATTCGGGAGGAAATGGATACCTTATAGGAGGTTTAAAAATTGGGCATTATTTTTGATAAATACCGCAATGGTATAAATTTGGGCGGCTGGATTTCCCAGTGCAGCTACGAAAAAAGGCATATTCTGGAATTTATCACAGAGGCCGATGTAAAAAAAATCGCTTCGTGGGGGCTTGACCATATACGGCTGCCCTTTGATTACCATGTTCTGGAAAACGGCACGGGCTACGAGGCTATGGACAACTGCCTAAAATGGTGCAAAAATGCAGGGCTTAACCTAGTTTTGGACTTGCACAAAGCGCCTGGCTACTCCTTCGGCAACAATGCCGAGGACAATATCCTATTTAGTGACGGCGTTTCGCAGGACAAATTTGTAAATATATGGCAGGACGTAGCCGCCCGCTACAAAAACGAGGGCGACAGCTTGATTTTTGAGCTGCTAAACGAGGTGGTAGATGCGCAGGGCGATGCGTGGAACAAGGTCGCGCGTAAGGCAATCGAAGCCATTCTCGCTATTTCGCCCACGCGCTATATTTTGCTTGGCGGCCCGAATTATAACTCCGTGCATGGCTTAGAAACCTTGGAAATATGGAATACTGAATACGTGCTTTACAATTTCCATTTTTACGAGCCTATGTTTGTTACGCACCAAAACGCGCGTTGGACGGCGTTGAAGGACTCGGGTATTTTCCAGCCCTACCCTGGCAAAATAGAGGGCTTTGCACAGCTTGAACAAATTTTTGCCGAGGGCAGCCAGTACCCGCACATGAAAGAAAACACCGTTTTTGACATCAATTTTTTAGAGCAATGTCTTTCGCCCGCCATTGAGTTTTCCAAGAGGCACAACAAGGAGCTGTACTGCGGCGAATACGGCGTGCTGGAGCTTGCAGGGCTGCAAGGGCGAATAAATTATACCAAGGACACCAACGCGCTTTTTGAAAAATATGGTATCGGCAGGGCGTTGTGGACGTATAAGGACATGGATTTTACTACGGTGGGTAAGGACGGCGAGGCTGTTTCTGGGGAGATTATTGAGGCTATACGGAGGAAATAAAATCCATTTCCATAAATCACGAAAGGGGGTCTATCGGTGAACCTTCCAAATAAAATAACGCTACTGCGTGTCGCGCTTATTCCTGCGTTTTTGGCGGTGTATATTTTAGAGCCTTTTAGCGTTGTCCCAAACATGTGGCTCGCGCTTATTTTATTTGTCGTGGCCGCCGTAACAGATGCCGTGGACGGCTACCTCGCCCGCAAAATGGGGCTTGTCACCAACTTCGGCAAGCTAATGGACCCCCTAGCCGACAAGCTGCTAGTTTGCGCCGCGTTTATCGCGTTTACCGCGTCGGGGCAGCTGCCTGCGTGGGCTACGATTATCCTCATAAGCCGCGAGTTTTACATCTCGGGGCTACGTCAGCTTGCCCTCGAACAAAAAACCGTCGTCGCCGCAAGCAATTCCGCAAAAATAAAAACCATTGCACAAATGGTTTTAGTTATCTATTTCCTGCTTCCGCCGCCGTTTACGTTTTTTTACTTCGAGCCTGTTGCCGTTGGGTTGGTTATTGGGACTACGGTGATAAGTGTGTATTCTGCGGTGGAGTATACTTATAGGAATAGAGGGGTTTTTGGTAATCATACTAATTCCGATTAAAAATCCACCCGCAAAAGCACCAACCCCTGCGGCGGCATGGTTTTACCTGCGTTTTTACGCTCCTTTGACAAAATAATCTGCGGAATATCGGCGGACGAGAGCTTTCCCAAGCCTACATAAAGCAGAGTGCCTGCGATAATGCGTACCATGTTGTATAAAAACCCGTTGCCAGTGACTTTTATGTTATATGAAAGCACATTCCCAAGCGACATTTCGCAAAAAACCTCACACCCAAAAATCTCACGCACAGTAGTTTTAGCAGTGCTTCCTGCCGCACAAAAGGCGGCGAAGTCGTGCTTGCCTACAAATAGCCCTGCGGCTTCCTGCATAGCAAGCAAGTCCAATTCATGCGGCACAAGGACGGCGTACCTGCCCATAAGCGGGTTTGGCGCAGTGATTATTTTATACAAATAGGTCTTTTGTTTAGCGTCAAATTGTGGGTGGAAGCTGTCGGGGACAATTTCGGCGCGAGTAACGGAAATGTCGGAGGGCAAAAGCCCTGCGAGGACAAGGGGCAGCTTTTCTGGCGGTATTTTAAAATCTTGGGACACGAAAAAAGACGCGCGCTGTCCCAATGCGTGAACGCCAGCGTCTGTACGGCTTGCGGCGCGCAGCGTAACGGGCGAACCAAGCAGCTTTTCTAGCGCGGCCTCGACTTTTTCCTGTACGGTCACGGCGTTGGTCTGGCGTTGCCAGCCTGCGTAGCTTGTGCCGTCATAGGCTATGGTTAGTAGGATTTGCATGTCAATCCGCCAACTCAATCCGATTACGCCCATTAGTCTTAGCCTGATACAGCGCCTTGTCTATTCTTTCGCAAAACGCCTCCGCTTTATGCGGATACGAGCCATGCTCGGGAACGGTCGCGCCTACGCCTATGCTGGCGGTCATTTTTATTTCCTTGTTGTCTATTTTCAAAACGGAGCCTTCTATGTTGAGGCGTACCTTTTCGGCTACGAGCAACGCGCCTTTTATGGGCGTTTCGGGCAAAATAACGGCAAATTCCTCGCCGCCCCAGCGATACACAAAGTCCGTGCCGCGCTTGACAGTTTGTACTATTACGTCTGCTATGCTTTTTAGTGCGAGGTCGCCGTGGGCGTGGCCGTAGGTGTCGTTTAGCTTCTTGAAATAGTCGATGTCGAGCATAAACAAGCCGAGGGACGAATGGTTTCGGCTTGCACGGTTCCATTCCTGTTCCAGCTGTTGGTCGAAACAGCGGCGATTGCTTACGCCTGTAAGGCCGTCCGTTAGGCTAATCCGCTCGATTATGCGCGTTTGCGTAATCAGCTGCATGTGAATCCGCGTACGCAAAATTACGACCTCTGGCACAAACGGCTTGCGAATGTAGTCCACCGCGCCGCTTTCCAGTGCGTTCACCTCGTCGCCCGTGGCGTTCCTTCCCGTTATAAAAATGACGGGAATGTCCTTAGTCTGCGAGTTTTCCTTTAGCTTGGCTAAAACCTCGTAGCCCGAAATGTCCTTCATAACGACATCTAAAAGTATCAAATCTATGTTGTACTTTTCGGCAATACGAAGCCCTGCCTCGCCCGACGAGGCGGCCTTTACGCTGTAGTACGGCGAGAGTATTTTTGCCAGCACTCCTAGCATCAATGGGTCGTCGTCTATTATGAGAATGACCTTTTTTGCGTCCATTTCCTCGCCTCCAATTCAGCATTTAGCTCGTTCAGAGCAATTAACGCTTGCGGAAAATCGAAATTTTCCAGATGGTGAATTAGCTTTTCGTTGTTCGGCAATGCGTGGAGCTGTTCGGTAAGCTGTATGGCTTCGGCGGAATACGTTGACAACAGCTCGCGTAATGTGCCAAACAGCTTGCTTGTTTCCTCGATAGTCAGCGGCTTTTTAGGCTCTGGTTTTCGTGCAATTCCTGCAAACACGGTGGTTAGCTCGCGGTTAAGCATTTCCAAAAGGCGTGCAGGAATTTCGCCGCGTGCAATCGCCATGTCGGTATCGGCGGCAATATTTGCCAAAATAGGCTCGCCCACCATGCCCGCCGCGTTTTTTATTGCGTCCAAAAGCCAGCGCGCCGTGCGATGCTCGCCATTGCTTAGGGCTTCGGTTATTTCGGTGAATACGTGCTTGTGCTTGCGTACAAAGGAAAGGCGAAGCTCGCTTTTTATTTCGGAATATGTGTCCGTTTTCTCCGTTTTTTGCACCTTTGGCTTTTTTCTAGTTGCTACTGTATCGAGAATTTCCTGCGGCTGAACATTTTGCACAAAGCGGTGTAGGATTTCGTCCAGCTTTTTTGGGTCTAGCGGCTTGGAAATATAGCCGTCAAAGCCGTGGTTTATATAGTCCTCCTCCTGCGAAAACGTGTTAGCCGTAAGCGCGACAATCGGGCGCGTGTAGCCCATTTCGCGTATAGCCTTGGTGGCGTGTACGCCGTCCAGGTCGGGCATAATATGGTCCATAAAAATAATATCGTATACATTTCCTGCCATTATTTTTTCGATTGCGCCGTAGCCAGTGGTCGCGGTGTCCGTTTGTATTTCATAAAAGCCCAAAATACCCTGCATAACAAACAAACAGCCCGATACATCGTCCACCACCAAAACTCGCCCATAGGGCATAGGCTCTCTGACTGGCTGTGTGACACTCCTTGTACTTTTAAAACGCGCTAGATTAGTAGCCTTTGACTTGCCGAGCAGTGAGTCGCTTTCGTATTCCTGCGGTATGCTTATACGCACGCGCGTACCCTCGCCATGCACTATATTTGTGTTTATTGTCGCACCCAGCATTTTCACAAATTCGTCATTTTCCGCGGTTTTGTGTATTCCAGTATAGCTTAGCGTAAAAACAAGCGCGCCTTTTTTCGGCTCGCAGGGGCATTGTTCCCATTGCGCCTTTATTTCGATAGTGCCTAGCTCCGTGAATATAAACGCGTTGGTAAGAAAGGTGTCCAGCACGCGCTTGATTCGCAGCTCGTCGCCGATTAGCTTCTGCGGAATACTGGGGCTGATGTCCACCTTATACTCTATGTTTTTGTTCAACAAATGGATTAAATGAAGCTGTGTAATGTCGCCAATCAGCTTGGCGGTGTCGTATTTTGCATTTTTTAGCGGAAGCTCGCCGTATTTCACCTTTGTCAGAGAAATAATATCGTTAGCCGCACCTAGCAGAATATTGCCCGAGGTATATATTTTTTCAAACGCCTCGTGGGCGTGCAACGGCAAAGCCTTGTCGTGAAGCATGACCTCCGATATGCCCAAAATAGACGATATAGCGGTACGCATACTGTGGCTCAGGCGCGCTATGAGCATGGTTTGGGCTATGGTTTTTTCGTTGGCGAGGGTGGTGGTTCTTGTGATGTTGTGGGGCTTGGTCTGACGGTTCGCCGACATTGAAAGCGGCTCAGCCGCTTTTTCGGTGGAGAGGGTACTGTTAAGACCTTGGGGCGACATTTCCACCATAGGGCAATCAGAGGAAAGGGGCAAAGCCGCTTTTCCGTGTTCGGGGGAGTTGTTTTTTGTATGTTTTGGGGTGGTTGAGGTTTTTAGCGTGGTATGTTCTTTTTTCGTCTGCATAGCGATAACGCCTCCAAGGGGAAAGGGGGGGCTTTCCGTTTTATGTAGTATACACCAAAAACTTCTAAAAATCAAAAGGGGAAACGAACTAAAGTTTTAGCAACGTGTGTTCAGCTACAATAGATAGGTAACAAAAAAAGCAAGGTTCAACCCAAAAGGTGATAAACTGGAGTTCTGACACATCCAAGAGTCACCAAAGGAGAGAACCGAGCATGGATATGATAACACAAAACGCATATCACCGCGAGCGAATGATAAAATATCAAAAGAACCACGGAACGACAAAAACGGCACTAAGGTACGGAACAAGCCGAAAAACGGTATATAA
>Ga0099364_10003943_pt1 | contig 22665 bp, 24 predicted proteins | sample TergutTh196P3_FD_73070 | JGI IMG/M metagenome (GOLD analysis project Ga0099364, IMG submission 73070) | Microcerotermes parvus P3 segment gut microbial communities from Pointe-Noire, Republic of the Congo - Th196 P3 | ecosystem: Host-associated > Arthropoda: Insects > Digestive system > Gut ...
CCGCTCATTTACAGCACACAGGAAATTGGGCGCGAAGAGCGAGTGCCGTTTTTCACCTGTACGCCGATTGACTGGAACGCCAATCCCGAAGTGTTGAATGAGTATAAACAAGTGATGAGCGCTTACACTTCGACTACCGCTTTTACGGGCGATGAAATTTATTATTATGGAGAAAATAGCAAGTCGTCAAATGTCCTTGCTCAATATATTCAATATTTAAAATTTCGCCGCAACAGTCCGGATAAAAACACTAAAATTATATGTTTCACGCGCAGCAATGGCGAAGAAAAAGCGCTTGTTGCGGTGAATGTGAGCGGTAAAACGCAAACAAATACTTTACCGTTTGCGAATGATAGCGCCAAAAATCTAATTAGCGGCGAAACAGAAACAATACCCGAAACAATCGAACTTCAACCTTATGAATATCGTTTGTGGAAAATGGAATAAAATAATCAACACTTGACATTTAACCTGTCGAGCACTTGCCGGATTTTTTCAAAGGTTTTGATTGTAGTGGGCACAAGCGGCAAGCGCAAACGGTTTTCAACGTAACCCATCACAGAAAGCATACTTTTAATACCTGCCGGATTTCCATCTACAAAAAGCAATTCTATTAATTCGGTAAACTGGTGATGTATTTTGCGTGCGCTATCGTAATCGCCGTTAAGCGCAAGGCGCACCATGCGGCTAAATTCTTTCGGGAAAGCATTGCCGATAACAGAAATAACACCTGCCGCACCCAATGTGATTAGCGGGAAAGAAATGCCGTCATCTCCCGAAATTACCATAAAATCAGACGGTTTGTTTTTGATAATTTCGTCCATTTGAGTCATGTTCCCTGAAGCTTCTTTTATGGCTACGATGTTCGGATATTGATTTGCTATGCGAAGCGTTGTTTCTGCCGTCATATTTACGCCTGTTCGCCCAGGCACATTATACAGAATAACAGGCAGTTGAGACGCTTTTGCAATTGCCGAATAATGTTGATATAAACCTTCTTGCGACGGCTTGTTGTAATAAGGCGTTACGCTAAGGATAGCGTCTATTCCGCATAAATCCAAAGTATTTAATTTATTAACAATATTTCGGGTGCAATTTCCTCCTATTCCCAGCACAACCGGTATGCGTTTATTAACATGTTTAACGATGAAACGATACAATTCCACAAATTCTTCTTCGCTAAGAGTTGCCGTTTCGGCAGTAGTTCCACAAGCTACGAGATAATCTGTTCCGCTTTTAATCTGGTAATCTATCAAATTGCCAAGCGCATCAAAATCAATGCTTTCGTCTTTTTTGAAGGGTGTAACCAATGCTACGCCCATACCGGTTAATTTGTCTTTAATCATAACTTCGAGATTATAAGGTATAATTTTAATTTTTTGCCTGTATGCTATTCAGGTAAAATAATATTTGACGGTATAAATAATCAATGTCGTCAGAACTGTTCGTATCCACCATTAAGTCGGAAATACCTTTAAAAGACTTTTTGCGCGACACTTTAAATGGCGCTTTCGAGATTGCCAAAAGATAATTGACAGGCGTACAATTTGTTGACGATAAGTCAATTAACAACTCGCATTCAATATTTCTATATTCGAAAAGCGTTTTAGCGCTGGGTATGCCCAATGTTTTTAGGTCTTTTTTCGATAAAATTCTAAAATCAGGCGAATCGAGCGTTCCGTTTTCTTTTTTATTAACAAATCCCCATGCAACGACTTGTTTTCCTTCGTCTTTTAATTCTTTTACAATGTGGATTATTTCGTTGTTTTGTTCGTTTAAATCGCTTTCAAACAGAATTAAAACAGATTTCACAACACGAAAATCAGGATAATGTTTTTCACGTTTTTGCTTGCGCAATATTTTCTCAATGGCTTTTCGGGAAAAAACGTCCCTTATGTGGTCAATAACTCTCATATTTTATTTCTATACGACTGCAAAGATAAGAAAAATGAAAGTAAAATTTCACATAAAAATCAAACAATCTCGTTTTTTTTGATTAAATTTGCCTTTCGAAAGCCGCAGAAACGGCAAGCATTATAGTCGTATTTACTTAAATATCAATGCCATGAATATACGAGGATGGGAATGGGTAATTATTTTAGTTTTAGTTCTTTTGCTTTTCGGCGGGAAAAAAATTCCCGAATTGATGAAAGGCATCGGTAAAGGCGTCAGAGGCTTTAAAGAAGGATTAAAGGATATCGAAAACGATATTAAATCGGACGATGATGCCTCAACCAAATAATTATTTTTTTTAGAAGCGGAATGAGCGCTCCGGAAATGTCTTTCTGGGACCATTTGGAAGAACTCCGTTGGATGTTGTTCCGGATTGTTATTGCATTGGTTATTTTTGCAATAGGCGCGTTTTTTGTTATGCCTTGGTTTTTCGACCACGTTATTATGGCGCCTGCCAAACCCGATTTTTTTCTTTACAGTTGGCTTTGCCAGCTAAGCCAAAAAATTTCATTTTTTTCAGATTTTTGCAGCAATAATTTTCAAGTTGATATGATTAATATCGAATTGACGGCGCCACTCCTTAGGCATTTGAGCACATCGGGCTGGGTCGCTTTGGTGTTGATTTGTCCGTATATTTTGTTTGAAATTTGGCGGTTTATTCGTCCGGCATTGCACGAATACGAGCGAAAAAAAACACGTTGGGTATTTTTGTTTGGGTCAATCATGTTTTTTATCGGTTGCCTTATCAGCTATACTTTGATTTTCCCGATGACTTTGCGTTTTCTCTACAATTATACGTTGAGCGATGTGATTCACAATCAAATTTCTTTAGATTCTTATTTGAGCAATTTTTTAACCATGATTTTAATCATGGGCTTGATTTTTGAAATTCCTTTGATTTCGTGGTTATTATCGCAAATCGGAATTTTAAAACGGTCGTTTTTCAAAAAATACCGCCGTCATGCAATTGTGGTTTTGCTGATTGCGGCGGCAATTATCACTCCTACCGGCGACCCGTTCAATTTATCGCTGGTATTCATTCCTTTGTACGGATTGTATGAATTAAGCATACTCTTTGTTAAAAAAGAAGAAATGCCTAAAACCTGATTTTGGTTATTTCACATACTGCATTGCAAGCTCCAAAATCTCGGTATTGTCGAGCACAACAATGCCGCCATTGGGTCCCGGCTCGATGTGAATACCGGCAGTGTCGCCATTTTTATAATCTTGACCACCAAAATAATTACGAACGGTTTCTTCATTTATTCCTAATTGTTTCGCAATTTTACCCATTGCGCCGTCTTGCAAACTGTCTTTAATTTTGCGTAACTCGTTAAATGTGATTGTTTTAGTCATAGTTATAATATATTTTAAGTGGTTAATAAAATGCAGCGTGAATGTACGACATTTTTTTTAATTTTTCAAAAGTTTTCCCATACTTTTTTATAAAAAGTTTTCAAACTTGCTTTATTTCACTATCTGAGCCAATTGTGCGCCGAAAATTAAAAATGCACACAGGGTAAAAAGATACATTCCGACCACTATATATGCATCAAGTGAAGCAACGCTTTGTTTTTTTGAAATTAATTTTGCTTTTATACAGGTCAAATAGGTCATTGCGGCAAAAAACACGCCTATCGCTCCGCCGCAAATCACGTCTAACGGATAGTGCACGCCTAAATAAATGCGCGAATACGAAGTTACAATAGCCCACGTGAGTACCGCAAACGACACAAACTTGTGGCGGTAAATAAGCGCGAGGAAAGTCGCTACGCCAAAAGTATTTGCCGCGTGCGAGGAACAGAAACCGTATAAACCGCCTTTTTTACCAAATACCAAGTGCACCAAGCCTTCCAACGCCGGGTCGCGCGAGGGGCGAAACCGCTGTACCAATGGTTTTAATACGCCCGATGCCAACTGGTCGGAAAGCGTTACTACAATTATTATGCCCAATATTATCCATAGGGCTTGTTTGCGGTTTGTTTTGATTACAAGGTAAATAAGCGTAGCGTAAAACAGCAGAAACGATGTTTTTCCCGAAAATAAATAAAAGAAATTGTCCCAAAATGCGGAATTAATTCCGTTCAGGAATAAAAATAAATCTCTATCAAGCGAAAGGAGTGTTTCCATAATTTTATATTTTTTCCACTGCTCTTTGCCTCACCCAACCTATATTGCCGTCGAGTTCTATTTCGAACCAATCGCTCAATGAGCTTCTTATTTTCACTTTCGAGCCTTCGTGCAACACAAAAAGGTCGGTGCCGCTTACATCGGGCGAACTTTTAATGGTAATGCTGCCGTCCATAATAATTGCATACGCCGCTTTTTCGATTTTGTTTTTTTGCACAAAAGCAAAACTCAGCATAGTCAGACTTATAATAAACGTTGCCAAACCTGTGTAGAAAGCTATACGCCGCAAAATTCCGCCTTTCCCAAAAGTATAGGCGAGCATCAATGCTGCACAGACAATAAATAATATTGCGCTGAAATATGCCCATTGGTTGGAGGCATTCAAGTTGATAAAATCGCTAATCCATCGGGAAATAAAGACTTTTTCCGAACCGTCAACTTTGTCTACTACTTTGAATTGCGCGATTTCCAAATTGTATTTTGCATCGGAAAAATTGGGAGAAACGAGCAAAGCCCGCTCGTAGTTGAGAATGGATTTCCCGATTTCACCCATTTTGTAATAGGCATTTCCCAGGTTGTAATACACTGCTGCCGATGCGGTTTCTGCCGTAAGCAAATTTTCATAAATCTCGGCGGCTTCCTGGTATTTACCTTCGCTGTAATATATGCTTGCTTGATTTTGTTCCCGTGTCAAATCGGGTTTGGCAAACAAGCAGAATGCGAAAAAAATAAAAAGAACAGATGCAGTTAGTCGTTTCATGAATTAAATAGATTTACAATTTACGATTTATTTTAATGCTTTCTTGCAGTTTTCCTATCATTTCGGTTGCTTGCTCATACACTTCGTTCATCGTGATGCTTGATGCCGAAGGCGCATAACGCGCAAACTCACAGGTCGAAAGCAATTTCATAAACTCTTGAATTACTGTTTCTTCAACATTGCTGTTGCGCAATTCGATTTCCGCGTTATCTTTGTTCAATTCCGAAAGCGGAAGGTTTAATTTGTCGCTTACATAAAGCCACAATGCTTTGAGCGTTTCATCGTAAAATGCTTCCTGCATGCCTTCTTGCAAGTATTTATCTGCCATTTTGAGCCGTTTTTTCGACAATTTATTGGCTTTTCTGTTTTTTACCAGCAAGATATTGGCATTTTCTTTCAGTCTTTTACGGTAAATAATTATAAGCGTTAGGGTCAATAAAAACGGAATCACATAAAATCCGATGAAAAACCATACATTATTCAACGCAAAATCATTTTTTTTGTGAATGCGTATTCCTTTGGTTTGAATGTAACGAATATCTTTGCCCAACATTTTTACATTTTCCTTGCCTGTATAATTGGCTATAACCTGCGCACTGCCGCTTGCATCTTTTGTAACTTTAATGGTATATTCGTTTGATTGAAGGGTTTTATACGACTTTGTTTTTGTGTTGAAATAGCTAAAAGCTACCGATGGAATGGTAAATTCGCCCGAACTTCGCGGAATAAGCGTGTATTCGAATAATTTCGAACCGGTTACGCCGTAGGAAGTGCTTTGGAAGTTATTATCTACTTTTGGTCCGTGCACTTCAATGTCGGCAGGAAAATCAATGGTCGGAGTAGAAATCATTTTCAAATTTCCGCTTCCGCTGATTTTTATTTTAAGCGTTATTGCATCGTTTTGCATTACCGAAGTACTGTTTATACTTGATAATAAGGATAAATCGCCTACCACGCCCGAAAACGATGCCGGCTTGTTGCTTGGCAAAGGTTCTACTTCTATCCTCGCCGAAGGTATCGTCAATGTACGTTTTACGTCTTGATAGGTGTCGAAAAAGTCGTCGAAAAAGCCTCTGTTGGTTCGAGTGGTATTACGCAGACGAACTATTACTTCAATGCTGCCTTTTTCTATATCTATTGTTCCGGTACGCTGCGGATACAACAAGGATTGGTGTAAAACCAAAGTATTGTAATTGCGTCCTTTGTAATTTTCTACGTTTAATTGCCGTTGTCTTGGTAATTCAATTTCCTGTTTTAAAAAGCCTTTGGCATCGGGTAATTTTATGTTGCCAAAATCAACAAGGTCAACGAGCGAATAGAGTTTATAGGTTAAAAGCGTGTAATCCTGCTCAAAAACGGTGGTGCGCGACAGTTGTGCCAATATAAAAATGTTTTCAGCGGTTACCTGCTGTTGCTGCTGGTTTTGCTGCTGGCTGTTTGATTGCGGTTTGTCGGGCGGAAGTACTTTAACAGTGAGCGAATTAGATGTGTATTTTTGATTTTCGACCATCACTGTGGCAGCCGAAATCACAAATGTACCTTCTTTTTTGGGTTGTAAAGTATATGAATAGCTGTAACTTACCGAAGACGACATTTGTCCGTTGATAATTTGCATACTATTATTTTGCGATGTAAAAGGTCCTGCCAACTCTTCAAAATCGGCAAATTCGGGTCCTCGAAAATCTTTTGCCGCAGCGTTGACCGAGTAAGTTACGCGAAATGTTTGCCCCATCACAACGGCAGACGGCGCCGATGCCGTAAAACTCACTTGCGCAATCAACGATACTGATAACGCGAGTTGTGCGATAAGCGATATTATTATTTTTCTCTTCATATTTTGATTAAATCGTAAACTGTAAATTTTTCAATCGTAAATGTTTTTACCAATCTTTTTCGGCTCTGTATCTTTTTTGTTGTTCCATTTCTTTTTGTTTTGCTTTTTCCTGTGTTTTTTTCTCGTCTTGCATTACAGCATCAAGCATTTGCTGTGCATTTTCTTTCGATATTTTGGGTTCCTGCGGTTGTTGTTGTTGCTGTTGGTCTTGCTGGTCTTGTTGTTGTTGTTGCTGCTGTTGATTTTCTTGTTTTTCGTTTTGGTTATTATCTCCGTTTTGTTGCTGCTGCTGCTGTTGTTCCTGTTTTTTCAACATTGCGTTGGCATAAGCGTAGTTGTAGCGTGTTTCGTTGTCTTTCGGATTGGCTTTTAAGGCGTTTTTATAAGCTTCCATACTTTTGCCGTATTCTTTTTTGTTTAAAAAAGAATTTCCGATATTGTGATAGGCTGACGCCATTTTTTTGTTATCTTTTTGCTGTAAAGAGCCGGCAACATTGAAGTGTTCCATTGCCTCGTCGAATTTTCCCTGTTTGTACAAGGTATTTCCCAAATTAAAATTTGCTTCGAAGGATTTATTGTTCAAATCCAAGGCTTTGAGATAAGCTACTTCGGCTTCGGCAAATTTGTTTTGTTTGTACAATTTATTTCCTTCGGCAATTTTTTCGTACTCTTTCTGCGCAAAAACTGCAAATGTAAGAAAACATAGTGTTGTTATGCTAAAAATTCGTTTCATGTGTATATAATTTATTTTTTTAATGGTCACATGGAATACGCCATGTTAGTAAATTTATTAACTCCTGTTGGTCGTTGACCGTTGGTTCATCTCACTTGGTGTTTTTTGTAAACATGGCTATTTCATATTTATATTTTTTTGAAGAATTAAAAAATTTGAAGATTTGAATTTCTTTTAATCTTAAAAAAGTTTTATCCTGTCTAACCATTTATAACGCCGCTCCGACAAAAATAATTCAATTACAAGCAACAGAAGAATAATCCAGCCAAACAACTGAAACTGTTCGCTGTATGCCGAATAAATTTTTGTTTCGATATCGGATTTAGCGAGTTTGTCGAGGCTTTTTTGCAGCAAGCGCGAGGCGTTATTGCTGTTGTCGGCACGCACATAAATGCCGCCGCCTGCCGATGCTATTTCGCTACACATACGCTCATTCAATTTCGATGTAATGACGTTTCCTTCCCGGTCTTTCCGGTAACTCATCGTGCCGGGAACGGGTATCGGTTTACCTTCCGGAGTTCCTATTCCAACCACATTTACCACAATTCCTTTTGCGGCGGCGGCTTTTGCTGCTGCTACGGCATCGTCTTCGTGGTTTTCGCCGTCTGTAATCACAATTATTGTCCGGCTTTTTTCTTCTTCGGTTCCAAACGAACTGATTGCCAAGTCAATAGCCGAGCCTATCGCCGTGCCTTGCCGCGCTATCAACGCGGACGAAATACCCGACAAAAACATTTTTGCAGATACATAATCGGTCGTTATGGGAACTTGTGTGTAGGCGCTACCGGCAAATACGATTAAACCGAATTTATCATTACTGAAATCGTCTATCATTTTTGATAAAATTTGCTTTGAACGTTCCAAACGGTTGGGACTTACGTCTTCTGCCATCATAGAATTGGATATATCCAAGGCAACAATTACTTCAATGCCTTGACGCTTTACTGTTTTTTCTTTACTGCCGAATTGCGGACGCGCCAACAACAATATAAAGAAAGTAACAGCTAAAAGAAGAAAGGCTGATTTTAACCAAAATGCGGTTTTGGAAATTGCCGGCATCAGGTTTTGCATTAAAAGCGGATTGCCGAATGCGGCAATATTTTTCTTCCTGCGAAAAAAAACATAGACATAAAGTCCCGCTAATAAGGGTATTAGCGCGAATAAGTAGAAAAAATATTTTTGTGCAAAAATCATGGTATTTTTCGTAAAACGGTTGTACGCAAAACTATTTCTATCAATAACAACAACAAGGCTAATGCGGCAAACAATGTAAATTTTTCATTTTTCTTGCTAAATTCTTTTACATCGGTTTTCGTTTTTTCCATTTTGTCAATTTCCTGATAAATTTCTTTCAATTTATTGTTGTCGGTGGCGCGGAAATAGGCGCCGCCGGTCATATTTGCTATTTGTTTCAGCATCGGCTCGTCAATATCCACCGGAATGCGTTGATACTGTATGCCAAAAGGCGTTTCAAACGGATAGGGCGCATCTCCTTTGCTTCCCACTCCTATTGTGTACACGCGCACGCCAAATGTTTGCGCTATTTCGGCGGCTGTAATCGGGTCAATATCGCCCGTGTTATTCACACCATCGGTAAGCAAAATAATTACTTTCGATTTCGTGTCGGTATCTTTAATGCGGCTGATTGCATTTGCCAAGCCGAGACCGATAGCTGTTCCGTCTTGTATCATTCCGATTTGAACCGATTTAAAAAGGTTTACCAATACCGCTTTGTCGGTTGTAAGCGGACATTGCGTAAAACTTTCGGAAGCAAACAGCGCCAAACCGATACGGTCGTTGGGTCGGTCGGAAACAAATTCGATTGCTACATTTTTTGCCGCTTCTACGCGATTGGGACGGAAATCTTCTGCCCGCATTGAGCTGGATATATCAAGCGCAATCATTATGTCAATGCCTTCGGTGGTGCGCTTGTTCCAGCGATTGGTAGATTGCGGTCGCGCCAAAGCAACTATCAGCAATGCCAACACACACATGCGCAACACAAAAGAAACATGCTGCCAATACAAACGCTTGCTTTTTCGTGCAATAAAGGGTTTTATGCTCGACAACTGAATGTGTACTTCCTGTCGCTTGTGGCGCCATACATACCACGCAACAATGAGTGGGATTATTAGCAGGAAAAATAGTATGGAGGGGTTTTGGAAAGTCATTTTATAATTTATAATTTACAGATTTACAATTTACAGGCTACTTCACGGTTCATACAGTGTTTCGTTGTCTACTTCTTTCTTTGTGTGTTCCACAAAAGTATATGCTTCACTTAAACTCCGTTCATTATCAGACACAAAAGGAACATATTTTGCAAATTTTACCAAATCGGCTAATTGCAATATTTCGCGCAATATTTCGCGCCATTCTTTTTCGACCTCTTTAATTGATGAAACGGATTGTATTATTTCATCGGTGGTCATTTCAATCGCACTTACGCCGAAACGCTGTTCGATATACACGCGAAGCACATCGGTAAGTTGCGTGTGATACTCTTTTATGCGGTTGTGCTGCCACAGTTTTTCGTTCTTTATGCGGTCTAATTCTTGACAGGCAATTAGGTGCGGCGGAATTTTCGGCGCAGGTTTTTCGATAAAAGGAATTTCTTTTTTGAAAATAAATTTGTACACCACTGCAATTATCAAGAGTAAAACAACGAGAATTAACCACACAATGCCAAACCAAATGAAAAATTTCGCCCAATTAAAGGGTGTTTTGTAAACCGGCTTGATGTCGTAAAATTGCCCTTCTACAGTATCTACCTCAATCGTATATACTTTCAGCGACAGCGGATTGCTCAACACCGTATCTTCGCCCGAAATAAATTTATATGGCGGAAAATAATACAAAGCCGTATCAAACGAAGTTACAATATAGTCGAGATTGACCTGAATACGTCCGCTGCCCAAATCTATGGTGTCGGGTTTGAGGCGTTGCAGCAAATCTATGCCGTCTATCACTTCGGCATCGAACAAAGGCATTTCTACCTTGCTGTTTTTGTCTTGGGCTATTTCGAAACGTAGTTTGGTTTGTTCGCCAATATACATCACGGTGCTGTCGATGCTTGCCGTAACTGAAAAATCTTGTGCGCCGGCAGTCGCACAGGCAAATAGCACAAACCCTATCCATGTATGTTTAATCTTATTTATCATTTATTGTTTGTCTTTTGTCTAATGGTCTTTTGTCTAATAGTCTTTTGTCTAATAGTCTATTGTCTATATTTTCAATTTCGCATTTTGAATAATTTCATCAACGATTTCACATAATCTTCGTCCGTATTTACGGCAACGGTATCTACTCTACATTTACTGAAAATTTTTTGTAAATGTAATTGCTGCTCGTTCCACGAATTTTTATATGCCATTTGCACTTTTGCATCGGAAGTGTTTACCCATATTTTTTCGCCGCTTTCGGCATCGCGGAAATACGCCAGTCCGACCGCCGGCAGTTCCGTTTCGCGTTGGTCGTACACCTGCAAACCGATAATATCGTGCTTACGATTGGCGATTGTGAGCGCATCGGAAAAATCGCCATTCATAAAATCGGAAATCACAAATGCCGTAGAGCGTTTTTTTATAGCATTGGTAAAGTATTTCAACGCCACGGAAATATCGGTTTTTACGCTTTCGGGTTTGAAGGAAATGAGTTCGCGAATAATGTGTAACACGTGTTTTTTGCCTTTTTGGGGCGAAATAAATTTTTCGATTTTATCGGAAAAAAATATTACTCCTATTTTATCATTATTTTGAATGGTCGAAAAAGCCAAAGTTGCCGCCATTTCGGTAATCACGTCCTGTTTCATTTGCCGTTGCGTACCAAAATAACGGCTTCCCGATACATCAATCAGTAACATAACGGTCATTTCGCGTTCTTCTTCGAATACTTTGACAAATGGGTGATTAAATCGCGCCGTAACATTCCAATCGATACTGCGCACATCATCGCCGTACTGATACTCGCGCACTTCCGAAAAGGTCATTCCACGCCCTTTGAACGCAGAATGATATTCGCCTGCAAAGATATGCCGAGACAAACCGCGGGTTTTGATTTCGATTTGCCTAACTCGTTTTAATATTTCTGATGTATCCATTTAATTTAGATAGTGAGATAGTGAGAAAGTGAGAAAGTAAGCAAGTGAGTATTTTCTACTCGCCATCTCACTTTCTCGCCATCTCACTATCTACTTACGGTACTTCTACCGCGTTTAAAATTTCACTGATAATCTCTTCCGTCGTCATATTATTTGCCTCGGCTTCGTAGCTCAATCCGATGCGGTGGCGCATTACGTCGTAGCACACGGCACGCACATCTTCGGGAATAATATAGCCTCGACGCTTGATAAAGGCATAAGCGCGGGCGGCTAATCCCAAATTGATGGAAGCGCGTGGCGAAGCTCCAAACGAAATCATGTTTTTGAGATTTCCCAAACCATAATCTTCGGGAAAGCGCGTGGCAAACACAATATCTACAATGTAGCGTTCGATTTTTTCGTCCATATATATATCGTGCAGCACTTTGCGAGCCGCCAAGATTTCTGCCGGCTTCAAAACAGGTTTCAAATCCGCTTGCTGTTGCGACATATTGTTGCGCAAAATCACTTTTTCTTCTTCTTTTTTGGGATAAGAAATCACCACTTTCAGCATAAAACGGTCAACCTGCGCTTCGGGCAGCGGATAAGTTCCCTCCTGTTCTATTGGGTTTTGCGTGGCAAGCACCAAAAACGGTTCAGGCAATTTGTAGGTTTTCTCACCAATAGTTACCTGACGTTCCTGCATGGCTTCGAGCAGTGCGCTTTGCACTTTGGCTGGCGCGCGGTTTATCTCGTCTGCAAGTATCATATTTGCAAACACAGGTCCTTTTTTGATGGTAAATTCCTCTTTTTTCTGACTGTAAATCAACGTGCCAATCAAGTCGGCAGGCAGAAGGTCGGGCGTAAACTGGATGCGGCTGAAATCGGCGTCTATCAGTTGCGAAAGAGTTTTGATAGCCAGCGTTTTTGCTAATCCGGGCACTCCTTCGAGCAGAATATGACCGTCTGCCAACAGACCAATCAGAAGCGATTCGACCAAATGTTTTTGTCCTACGATTACTTTATCAATTCCCATTGTGAGCGTATCAAGAAATGCGCTTTGCTGCTGAATACGCTCGTTTAATTCTTTAATATCAACCATAATTTTACTTTACGATTATTAGATTTATTAGTTACGATTTGAGATGCAAAAATAACTGCAAAAACTATTTATTCAAGTTAAAAATCATTAATTTAAAGATTTTTAAAAAAATGATGGTTTTTGTTTTGTGTTTTTTAAACTATTTATACATTTGCCTCAATAATTTTACTTTTTTTTATGATTATAAGAAATTTCGCCATCGAAAAAAAGTACTGTTGTGTATTCTTCCAATCGCACGATGATTCAATTCATTTATTTTTTGTACTTTTGTGCTTTCGTTTATTAATATTATTTTGCATCGCAGTTCAAACATACAAATTAAAAACAAGCGTTCGTCGTTCGACTATGAACTTGGCGAGCGTTACACCGCCGGTATGCAACTTTTCGGTACCGAAATAAAATCCATACGTGCAGGAAAAGCCTCGCTTACAGACACTTACTGCATATTTGTCAAAAACGAATTGTGGGTAAAAAACATGCACATTGCCGAATATTTTTTTGCCACCTACAACAACCACCAGTTGCGCCGCGACCGCAAGCTCCTGCTTACCCGCCGCGAGCTCGCCAAACTACAGCGAGCCACCCGGGAAACCGGTTATACCATTATTCCCACCTTGCTGTTTATGGACGAAAAAGGGCGCGCCAAACTCGAAATTGCCCTTGCACGCGGAAAAAAGAACTACGACAAACGACAAACCCTCAAAGAAAAAGAAGACAAGCGGCAAATAAATAACATGGGGCTGTCCTAAAACAACGATAAAGCGCTTGATAGAATTGTTATGTTTTCGCTATATTTCTATATTATTTTAAAGCGCGGTTTGTCAAATTATCGTTTTTGAAAAATGTCAATATATAAATACAGCTATGTTTATTCATACATTTATGCGTGTAAGCCGGTTAAACAAACAAAAAAAACAGCACATTTTTTTCAATATTTTTTAAGCAACGCTTAGCCGGACCTTTCTTTTTATAAAAAACTTTCATAACTTTGTGGTTGAAAGACACTCAAACAATCAACATTACAATAAATGCTCAAAAAATTAATATTATATTTAGATACATCAACAATTGGCGGATATTATGATGTGGAGTTTGAGAAAGATACGAAACAACTTTTTGACAACATATTTAAAGAAAAAGTAGAAATTATATATTCCGAGATAACAGAAAAAGAATTGCAGAGCGCACCGATACAGGTAAGAGAATTATTGGATAGAATACCCAACGCAATAAAAAAAAGAGTAATATTAACAGAAGAAGCCACCTTGCTTGCCAATACTTACATAAAAGAAAAAGTAGTCGGCAAAACAAGCCGTGAAGATTGCTTACATATAGCCTTGGCTACTATCAATAATGCAGACATATTAGTTAGTTGGAATTTTAAACATATTGTAAATGTACTAAGAATAAAAGGTTACAACTCTGTAAATACAAAACACGGATACCCAACCATTGATATACGTTCTCCAAAAGAAATTATCTTATGAAACACCCATGTCAAAAAAATGACACATAAATGTAATGACTAAATTATGGGGTGTTCCATTTGGCAATAATGTAAAAAATAAAATTTTAACAATAAATTTAAAGAAAAAAATTATATACAGATGCAAACACATAAAACAACAGCATTGGAAGGCTTTAAAGCCGTAGATTTTGTGCGAAAAGTACGAAGCCAAATAAATAAAGAAACTCAAAACATGACTTTTTCAGAACTAAAAAAATACTTTGAAAACAAGTCAGTTTTCAATATGGCTATTTCCTAATTTAATAGATTGGTAATGGAAATGAATAAAACTTTTGATTGCATTGCTATGAAAAATGCAATTCAAGCACAAATCTATGCAGAAATAGAACACATGACTGCCGACGAGAGAATTGCTTATTTCAACAGGAATAATCAGGCTGAAACTCCCTTTTGGCAACAGATAAAACAACAAAAAACACGATTTAATCTAACTTAAACCTTAATTACTAAATTTTTATACTATGAAAAACTTTTTTGCGAAAACAAAAACACACCCTCACACACATTGGTGGTTATTCAAAAGAATAATGCAGATGCTTGTGGGAGTAATGATGGCAACAGCCATACAGGCACAAATGCCGGCTCCTAATGGAACAGCTTCTATTAGTGGAGCAGTAAATGGAAGTTCGTGTACCCAGCGTTTGGTGGGACGTGTTACTTTTGCTTATTGCGGGAATGCTAATGATCCTGCAAGTTGGACTCTTGATGACATCCAATACGAAGGACCTGCTATACAATTAGTAACGGTTCCGAGTTCTACTTACAACGGCGTGGCTCAAATGGCAAATGACAGGTACACCATTGTAAAAAACCCCAGCACAGTATTAGGTCCCGGCGGGGCTTCCATGCAAAATGTGGGAGATAACGATGGTATGCTTCTTGTAAGAAGAAATGCCGATGATGCCATTCGTTACAAAATAGAAGGCTTAAATAAACATAGCGGCGCTACCTCAGGGCTTGTAAACTATTTTGTGCGAATTAGAATGTATCAGGTGGGAAACGGTACTCTCTATGGCGATGCCGGAAACAATAATAATCAAGTAAAATTGGGCAAAAAGGATTACACCGACTTAGGTTGGGGGAGCGACTGGATTTTTGATGCGAGAATGCAATGTACAGGCAGTACTTCAGCTACAACAAATTGGAGTGGAAAAGGTCAGGAGGGTGCCGGTGGATATTTAAAAAATTATGGAAACTATGTCATTTATGAAGGTACATTCAGAATGTATCATGATAATAATTCAAGAACAGATGAAGATGGTTTTAGTATTCGCATTCGTTCGTTTACCAATAACAATTCTGTTATAGGTATCGAATCAATAGAAGTTTACGGTTGTATGCCGGGGGAATCTGCAGGTACGGGTATGCCCGGCACATTGGAAAACTTGTGTCCTCCCCCTTGCGATGCCACAACTCCCGTAATTGACCAAGCCTTGCCTTGCCGCGGCGACCTCAGCGCTCGGATTATGAGCGACCCAACAAATGCTTTTTGGCAAGTTATTGATGACGGCATAGACGAAACTTATCCTGCTACCTCTCCATTTTTACGCGAAGACACAAGCATAGGCGGCACAGGAACTACTTACTATCTTCGCAGCAAGGGTATGCATAATGGTTCTCCCTGTTGGAGCGGGGCAGCATCGGTTACCGTGGTAAATAACCTAAAGGGAACGCCTACCTGTACCCCGTCTCCGGCAGTAACTGGCGATTATAAGGGCGGATATGTCAAAACATCGCCCGAACAATGGACAGCAGTCGCCTCAAATGCAGCTACCGGAATAGCGTTCACCTCAGGGTGCGGCGGCGCCGATGAGCATATGGCTCAGAGAATAGTACTTAGTAACAATGATGCGTTTTCGGCTTGGCAAAGTGGTAATTCTTGTGCTAATAGAGGCATTAATTTAGATATTGATACCAAAGCAGAAAGAGCTTTTAATAGAATAGCCTTGCAAACCAACAATAACACTGACTATGCCGGCACTGCTTTCGGACTTACCCTGTATGGTTCTAATGACGGTATTACTTATACAGAAATTCCTGCTACGCTCACAAGAGCCGGCTCGGATGAAAACAGGAGAAATGAATTAAACTTTTCCGCGGTAGAATATCGGTATATTAGAATATATAATCAGGGGCAAAGCAATTCTGGCGGAGGTGGCCACTGGGCTATTCGCGAAATGTTTTTACACTACACTCCCGACCTTGGTACTTGCGGACAAGTTGGTGGAGCATGTCCTTCTCTCTGCGATACTCCCACAGCCGATGCCGGCTCAGGTACAACCATTAAGATTGGACAAACATATCAACTTGGCGCAGCATCATTAGACCCAAACACTTCGGGCGCATGGTCAATAGTAGATGGACCAGTTGGAACCGCAGGAAGTTTCTCTAATGCAGCCTTGCCAAGCGCTATCTTTACTCCCGGAGAAGAAGGCACATACACTTTGCGCTGGACGGTTACAAACACAAAAGCGGGCTGTTCAAGTTTTACCGCTGATGATGATGTGGAAATTATTGTGAATCCCGAATGTGACGATGTAGAAACGGTTTTAACTGTTAGCGCAGCAAGCACAACCATTTGTACGGGCACAGGTACAAATATTGTTTTAGAAGATTCCGAAGTTGGCGTTATTTATGCTCTTTTTGCTGGTGCAAGCAAAGTTGGCGGAAACCAAACAGGAGATGGAGGCAACCTCACTTTTTCGACAGGAAGTCTTGCTGCACAAACAACATTTGTAATTAGAACAGCTGCCGAAAACACAGATTTTTGCCCCAATATAACTATTGGCAACAGTGTAACAGTTAATGTTTCCTCTGCCTCTGTTGGAGGCACGGCAACAGAAACTGAAGCTACAATTTTAGCAGGTAATTCTACAACTATCAATCTTGCTGATAACACAGGTACAATTCAATGGCAAACAAGCGAAGATGGCAATACAAATTGGGGGAATGTTGCTAACGGCATAGGTGCAACAACCGCCTCATATACAACCGCCACTACACTTGTTGCTGGCACATACTATTTCCGCGCTTTAGTAACTAACAGTCCTTGTTCGTCTGCAATTTCAAACACGGTAACAATCACGGTTAAAGACCCATCGGAAATTCCAGACCCGGATGATGCGGTTTGCCAAACTGCTACTACTGTATATATGCTGTTCAATAATTTTAGTGGACGTTATATTTACGAAAATGCCTCAAATATAATAACGTTAAGTAATGCCCAATATGTAACTCTCAGACCGGCAGACGGAGAAACAGCAAATTGGGGCTATATAGCAGGCAGTCGTTTAGATGCTTATCCAACCGCTGTTGCTAATCCCGAATATTATTGGGTATTGCAAGAAACACCGCCTTTAACGCCGCTTATTAATAGCAATAAGGCTCAAACCGGTGTCAACGCATTTGGCACATGGAGAAATCTTTCATCAAGTCGTTATTTGACTCTTGATATAGTTACGGCTTCAAATACAGAAGGTCGTAGAGTGATTTCAACAACGACATCCGATGGCGCAAGGTCGCAATGGAAATTTAATGATGCCAATGCGGCAGGCGAAGGCGGAACGTATTTTGTAAATAATCATACAAGCGAATGGAATCCTAATTACGCTGCAGCAGAAGAATCATGTACCAACGGAACAGGACATAGTGAAGCAACTCGTACAATGCGTGCTGGTGGAAATTGGAACGGTAATGATCGTGGTACAAAAGGTTGGTTTATACACAGCGCCCCTAATCCTTATGACCTTTCCGTATTATCTGTAAGCACATCCACATCATTAGTAGAGATAAAAAACCCAAGCAATAATACTTTTGTAGCTTCTGCTGTTATTAAAAACGCCGGTACGGTAAATATTACAAAAACTATAAAAGTAAAATTTGCTTTCAACGGTCAGTTCTACTATACAACGATTGCAAGTTTAAATGCAGGTGCAGAAACAACAGTAACAGCAACCATTACGCCGCTATTTTTGACCAATGGAACGCCTGTGATTGTTACCGTCAATAGTAACAACAACATACCTTTTGAAAGCAATTGCGCTAACAACATCACGTCGAGCGATAATGTTAAAGTTGTTGACGAAATCCTTTTTAAATACTACAAACACGAAGGCGATGAATGGTCAGGAAGCGTAGACGGTATAGTATGGGACGAAGACGTTGCAACACCGCCATCAGGCATTGATGTGGAGGAAATATACATTAATGATGAATTCATGTTCCCTGCCGGCGTTTACACCACCAAATTGCTGGAACTCGGCACAAAAGCACAAGTAAATATCGCCGGCGCAGCTACACTGATAGCCGACAGCCTTGTGTTAACATCAACCGACACCTATTCGGCGCAAGTGCAAAGCTTTTCGGCAAGCCACCTGACAGCACGAGTAGTCGCATTGAAAAAATATTTCCAACGCACCAAATGGTATCAGTTTACCGTGCCTTTCCCTGTCGAAAAAATCTACGACACACAAGGCAACGAACTGACTATATACAACGATTATTTTGTGCGTACATACAATAGTGTACAAAGGGCTTTGGGCATATACGATGCAGCCGACACGCCAAACTGGGGAGAATATATGCAGGCTCCTGACCCGGATGCCGGCAGCGGTAATATCCTTGCCGCCAACAAAGGCTATTTGTTCGGTCATGCCAATATGCGCTTGGAAGACGAAACGATAGTGTTCGTTTCCCCGCCGGATGCAAATGCAGCGAATATTTGCGTAGCAGGAACTAAAAATTTGCCGATACAGGAATATCCTTCCGAATCGGAATTGCATGAAGGCTGGAACTTCCTTGGAAATCCTTACACAACAGCATACCACATGAACAGGTTAGACGGCTTTACGGTTTATGCTTACGATAAAAACTTGGTGAAATATGAAACCATACCCGACGACCCGGAAGATATGAGAGCGCTATGCATTCTCGAACCCTATCGCGCGTTCTTTATTCAGACAAAGAATAATGGGCTCTTGCAATTCAACGACCTATCTGCTATTGCTTTCAAAAGCGCACCCACAGCATCGCTTTACGACGAAATCAAACTGACCTTGTCGAATAGCGCTTATGCCGACTGGTTCAGCGTGCGCCTGCACGAAAAAGCCACAGCCGGATTTGATATGAATATAGACGGATTGAAACTCTTGGAGAACGGATGTACAGTACAGCAGTTGTATAGCCGTCAGAGCAATGTCAACTATGCAATCAACGCATTGCCTCGCGAAATAGAGAAATCTATTATCGTGCCCTTGTCGTACAGAATACCGAAAGCAGGCGATTATACTTTGTCGTATGTGCCTACCGATAAATCGAAAAATGTCATCGGCTTGCTCTTGCGAGACCTCACATTGAAAACAGAAGTTGATTTGTTGAACAGTCCCGATTATCCGCTCGCTACTACTTCCAATGGAGCAAATAGCGATACGCGCTTCGAATTGGAAATCGTCTTGCGTGCTGACGATGGAGGACTGCCCACCGAAATTCCCTATGCTAATCTTGACGGTAAAATCTTTGCTACGGTATCCAACAGCTATGTCAGTTTGCGCGGTTTAGATGCGCTGTCGGCAGTAAGCGTGTTTGGCGTAACAGGCGGCAAAATAGCCGACTTCGAAAATGTCGATAACGGACAGCCATTGTTTATAGGCGCAACAGGCGTTTACTTGCTGAAAGTGAGCAATGCCGCACAATCGGCAACGATAAAGGTAATTTTGAAATAAACAAAAAATAAACGAAAAAAATGCGGTTACTGTTTTGGTAACCGCATTTTTTTTTACTAATATCAGTTAAATTGGTATGAATCAATAAAATTTAGTTCTCTAATTTTTTGAAAATCTCTGAAATTGTGAGAAATAAGTATGAAGTCATTAACAATGGCTGTTGCTGCAATAATGGTGTCGGGTAATCTGATTTTGTATCTTTTACGCAGTTCAATCGTTTTGTCAATTATCTCATCGTCAATGTGATATATAACTGCGTAATTTACCAAATCAATAATAACTTGTTCGACATTAGAAAATCCTAAAAGTTCAATTTTGTTTATTGCAGATATATTTATCTGTTTATCAATAATTTCAGACAATTTGTATTCTGATTTTGCGGGTAACTTTCCACCCAAAAAATCAAGTATGGCATTAGTGTCTATTAAATACTTCTGTCCCATTCGTCCCGCATTTGGTTAAGTTCTTTTTGTAATTCATCAACCCTTTCGCTAGATAAGGAACCTGCGAAACGTTTTGACAATTTTTGACCATTGACATTTTCTACGGGTTGTCTACTCAATACACGCAACACTTTCATACGTTCCAATTGATTCAAAAATCCGTACGCAACATCGTTATTTATTTCTATTACCGCTGTACTCATTGATTTGTCTATTTTTTATATTTTCAAACCGCAAAATTATATATTTTTTTTTACATAGCAAAAAAAAACTCAAAAAAAAACTTGATTGTATTTTTCTGATGCAAAAATTTCGGCTTTCTCTGTTACTACGCCACTCCATTGCACTCTCGCCCGCATTGCCTACAACGTCAGAGCGGCTTGGCGCAGCGACGGCTTACACTGCCGTTTATGCGGGCTACTACCTTTCAATTTCGCACTGCCTTTTCTGCGGGCGTACTGCCGCCGTTGCGCCAAACCGCCAGTTGTAGGCAGTGTATTTTCTATCTATTTTTCCAAAATTAAAATCTCTACCCTCCTATTCATATTCTTTTCGTACTCATTTTGTTCGAGTGGATATATTTTTCGTGAAGAACCAAAACCTCTGTATGATAAACGGGTTGGGTCAATACCGTTTTCAACAAGGTAGTCGTATACTGCTTTCGCACGACCAACGCTCAAACGTGTTCCATCGGGTGTAATATAATCTCTTTTGAATATCCACCGCTTTTTGACGCAACATATATGTCCATGTATCTCAATTTTTAGGGTTTTATGTTTTTGCATTGTTTCAAGCAATTCATTCAAAGCCCTGTATGCAGCAGAAGAAAACTCGAAGGAGTTATGACGAAATAATATTCTGTTCATCACAATTATATTGTCAGCCACAAGATTTTCCTCTGCCAATACGTTTATTTCCGATGGTTTTTCTTCCTCTACAGAAAGTGTATTATTCTCTTCCAATATCTCTTCCAATAATTCATAAAAATTTTCTGCCTCAAAATCTTCCGAAATATTATCATCTTGATTTTTTGAGATATAAACGACCAATGCTATGCGGTGTGCTTTAATTCCCCTGTCTGAAAGGTCTTGGCGATTTGCTTCGGAACTGTTAGGGTGCACGCCTTCACCCTTTGTAATGGCTATCAGTTCTGCAGATACGCCTTTGGCAATAAGATAATTAAATACACCCGCACTTCGTTTTTCTGAAAGTTCCCGGTTGTACGCTACGCTGCCAAGAAAATCAGCATAACCAAATATACTGATTGATGCAACATTTTTTGCTGCAATAATGTTATTTAACGAACTGGCATTTTGTTCATCTACAATTGACTTGTCGATGTCAAAAAAAATTACGAGCGTGTCTGCCGCAGTATCAAGCATTTCAATATCCCAATTGGCTGCATCGGGATCCATGCGACGGGAAAAATCAAAATCCTGAGCAGACGAAACACAAACAAAAATTAATAAAATTACATAAATAAAAATTACTTTTTTCATCGTTTTTATTGTCAATTACTTATTTTTTTTTATTTTGGTATAAAAAGATTAATCATCAATGTAATCATACCGGTAATATTTCTGGGGTTTGCCGTTTTGCTCTTTTATAGCGTCTATTTTCTCGTCCAACTTTTCATCAAGGCGCTGGAAAGAAAAAGACTGTTTTACAATTACATAGACAACCATGCCCATGATAATAAGACCCCCTATTTCGGGGTAACGGTCTAATATAAACTTCATTATGTCTTCCATTACTAATCTTTATTTGATGATGTACGAAAGTGCAAAGATAATGTTTTTTGGGGATTGAAGAAAATATTTTTTTTTTGCACACAAATTAGGCAGATTAAAATTACAATGTATTATCTTTGCACCAAAATTTTTTACGTGGACATGGGCAAGACAAAAGTGGACAAAATCAATGGAAAGGTAATTTGGATAACTGGGGCTTCGTCGGGAATTGGCGAGGCTTTGGCAATCGAATGCTCAAAGCTTGGAGCGCATCTTATACTGTCGGCAAGGCGCGAAAGTCTTTTGCAAAAAGTAATGGAGAAATGTCAGCATAGCAGCAGATGTACGATAGTTCCCTTAGACCTGTCGAGGCAGGAAGATATAGAGGTTGTGGCAGACCGAATGTTGCAACAATTCGGAACGATAGATATTTTAGTTAACAATGGCGGCATCAGCCAACGCTCGTTAGCCATTGAAACCGATATTTCAGTAGACCGTCATATCATGGAGGTTGACTATTTCAGCGGAGTGGTACTTTGTAAAAAACTACTTCCCGCAATGCTTTCCAAAGGTAGCGGACATATAGTGGGTATCAGCAGTATTGTTGGCAAGTTTGGATTTCCGATGCGTTCTGCATATTCAGCGGCTAAACAC
>Ga0099364_10003944_pt1 | contig 22663 bp, 19 predicted proteins | sample TergutTh196P3_FD_73070 | JGI IMG/M metagenome (GOLD analysis project Ga0099364, IMG submission 73070) | Microcerotermes parvus P3 segment gut microbial communities from Pointe-Noire, Republic of the Congo - Th196 P3 | ecosystem: Host-associated > Arthropoda: Insects > Digestive system > Gut ...
TGACGCTTGGGTCTTGGCGGAGGAAAGAGCGCCTATTTGGATATTCTTTTTAAAGAAGTAATCATCGCCCAGATTTTCCATATACCGGGTATAGGCGCGGAGCGTATAATCGCCTTGGGGAATGATTTCGGTAATGGGCAAATGGCCATGGAACATGCCTTCTTCGGGCCGTACCATCACCCTGTGCACAAGCGTATCTACAGGGCTGATCAGTTCGACATACACATACCGGCTGTTTGTTGTATACTGATGGGTAACGGCGTCTGTAACGTATGCTTTAAACCATATCTTTTCACCGGGTACATAATAATCGCGGTCGGTATGCAAGTGTAGTTTTTCTTGAGGGTATACGCTTAATTGCTCATTGAAACGCCGGTCGATGTCGGCAAAAATACTTGCATCCAGGTGTTGATTATCTTCTGAAACCGTTTCCGCTGCTGTTTCCAAAAGGATGGACCCTTCGGGAGCGTATTCCAAAGGCAAGCTCAGGCTAAGTCCCAAAAGGGTCTCCGATGAATTGACAGGAGACATCCGTAATCTGTTCGCGTAGGTTCCGTCAGGGAAAATGCGAATGGAATCACCAAAAAACAGGTTTCTGTATAAACCAATATTATCCAAAATATTAACTAAAATCTTTCTCAACCGTTCATTCTGCAAATCTTGTGCTATTTCTTTCCTGCTCCCTATATTTTTAAGGTAATATTCAGTCCATGTTTCGTTTTCCATTCCCAACCTTTCATCATCGGGAACGGGTTTGCCGTAACATACAAGCAAAAGGTTTGACAAATTCAAGGTTTTGCCGTTGTCAGCTGCTGCCGTCGATAAAATTTCGTTCCGTGTTAACGTAGAAAGAGAGAGAGGATTGGAAGGGGCGGAAGTTGGGAGTAAATAGGCCAACATAAATCCGTCTTCATATAATGTATTATTATACAATGATTTAATAAATTTCGTAAGAGAAACATTATACACTTCCTCTCTTTTTGCTGCCCAGTTATTTTTTTGTCGCTGATTGGCAGGCTCAAGTTCGGTGAAAACGCTTTGATGACTCCAGTCAGTAATGCCTGTGTTGTAATTGTGTGTGAAATGATCAAGTATGCATTGAATATGATACCCTGTTTCATAGTTGACGATTTGCAAGGGTTCACGACAGGTAACTCTTAATATTTGCGTTTCAGGGTTGTAGTAATAATACACTGCTTCGGGATTTGTGGCCTGGATCGTTCGTCGGGATGGAGACTTTCCCAGTATGGTTCGCCAGAAAAGGTTAATATCATTCCGACGAAACCTTACCCGTGCAGAAACGTCTACTTCATCCAGCTCCTGTATCTGCAGGGCGACATCAAATATAACAGATGCTATCCCCGGTTCAATCTCCCTGACAACAGTTTGATATCCCACATGCGAAACTGTCAGACTATAACTTCCTTCTCCCGGTATTCTAAGCCTGTAATTACCTTCCAGATCCGTGGTGATACCAACAGTGGTGTTGGTAAAAAAGACTGTAACTGAGGGAATTGGACTGCCATCCTCTGCATCGGTGATACGTCCGCTGATATAGCGTACCTGCTGCGCCCAGGCAACTGAACAAACAAACATTATGCTCAAAAAAGTAATCACAGTTCTCATGATTATATACAATTTTAATCGTTTCTTCTATATATACGTTTATAAAGTAAAGTTCGGTGATAAGGGAATGATTTTTTATATTTTATCTGTTTTATACGCGTATGTTGCAAAATTACTGTTTTTCGTTGAAAAAAAAAATCTAACATAATTTGTTTGACGTGTTTTTAGACCGGGCTATTTCACTGGCATAATACCTGCGCAAAAATTCATACACAAGTAATTCATGCAGGCGAGCCTTCTCGTAAAAAAGACGGTTCAACATCATGTGGATATAATGCCCGGCAAGCGTTAAATAATCTATCCCGTTCTTTTGGCTTTTCTGAATGATGGTCAAAAAAACAGGTTGTAAGTCAATAGATCGTTTATGGATGTCAGCGATCATCCGTTTCACGGGTTTGTCTAAGTCTTCCTTTTCCCTGATTACACTGTCAATGATTTTCATGCAATCCCTGTATTTTGTGTTGAATTGTTTGGCATTGAATTCGTCGAAACCGAATTCTTTTTTTAATACGATGCTTTGTCTTTCCATCAGCGTTAGCTTTTGTTCCACCGTACATAATAAATCCGAAAGCAGTGAATCAATCATTTTAAACGCAATCATCCAGCGACAGTCTTCGTTGTTCGTTAAGACTTTTCGAATAATTTTTACCGTATAATCACTGTCCACATCAAAAAAAGATTCGGTTTCTTCGATCAGTTTTCCATGGTATCGCTCCAATTCACGCTGATAGGTGTCGATTTGTACTTTCCAGATCAGATTTCTTGACTCTAACCGCTGCATGATGGTATGAAAAAGCGCTATGACCATTCCGGTGTCTGAAACATCCTTGAGGTGAACGCGAACGCGTAAATGAAAATCAGGATCGCTGTAACGGATAAAAAACCATTTACGAATCAAACCTTCCGTCTTCAAACTGCCAACAAACCTGGCTATTTCATTGGCTATGATTTTATCTGCTGTGACCACGCCTGTATAAATCTTGAAATAGAGCCATTCACTGCCAGGAAGATATGTGCGTTGTACTTTTTTCATTGATCATAGTTCTTTGTGAAACGGGACAATAAATTCATTGATATATGCATTGCCATCTCTATCCCTGACTGTTTTGGGGCGATTTGCAAAAAGAAATTCCGACAATTCAATGGTTTTGAGGTTTTTGATGGCTGAAAAAAAAGCGGCAATACTTGCCGCGCTTTCCCAGTCCACCAATAACTGATTGTCACGTTCGGTCTGAAGGACATATTGAGGCATCTCTTTTTCTGTTCTCCATTCATTGATCTCCATCATTAATTGTCGATCATCTTTGATGGCAACAAAATGCTTGAGTTCTTCCTGTTTGATTTTCCATTTAGCCGGTGATAAAATCGTATTCCGGTATCTTACCCTTGGCAGGTATGCAAATGATTCGGATAGTGCGCCCCAACTGAAATACAGGCCTGTCCTTCCAGACTGATGCTGCATGTCGCACAGAAAACGGTAAACAGGAATCTTTGTGCTCCTGAAATTATGCGCAGTCGTCAGTCGCGGAATAATGCTTTTATTCAAACGTTTGGAGCGCAACAGCAATTGACCGTTCCTGACCGAAAGCATCAGATCAGATACGGGCAGCTGTTTTTCTTTCGGTATCTTCGACAGTGACAAATACACAATTTCATGCTCCCTGATATTCGGTCTTGCCGAGATATTACCCATCCTTGCATCAGAAAGATACGATATTTCGGCCAACACAGCATCGCGTTCCAATGCCTGTTCCTTCCGGGTGATCGCTTTGATTAATTGTTCTATATCGGGATGTAAATGCGAAAAACGGGCGAGCAGATTGGCGCCGCTTGGCCCGCCAATACTGTGTATACTGATAAGCGGATGCGGCTCAGCCTCCAGTAACTGAAAAAAAACAGCGATGGTAGAAGGCAGATCATCCCATTTCTCTGTCCTGGATGCAAAATCTTCATCTTTCAATACGATTTCCTTTCGATCGCCCGAAAGGCACTCGACCAATTTATTGAGCAAAACCGTATGGAGTTCATTGACATTGACCGACCTTCCCGTATTTTCTTTGGGAGGCAATTGAAATCCAAACAGAAAGGGCGACGTATCGGACGACTGTCGGTTGACGGGATAACCCAATCCGGTTTCAGTGTCTAACGCAATGGATAAGGGGATTTCACGTTCTTCATACCTCGCTATGAAAGCATTTTTAAATTCGATGATATCCTGATTGTTCCCGATCGGATTGATGCGGTTCAGAAAAGAGAGGGTAGACTGTATTTCTTTGATCACATCGCGGCTTAAAACAGTTTCGGATTCTTTAAATAAATCTAACTGAAACATATTTTTTCCAGCATATTTTAATCCAACCGGTTCTGTTTGATCAACGATTTGACGGTGGGCTACGGGAAGAAACACGTGGTTTGTGTCTACATTTTTCAGGAATCCAAGCGCATTTTTGAGTTGAATGATTTCTGCGTTTTCATTCTCAAAACGTTCTATGGCGCCAACAATTTTCTGAAAATAGTCTTCGCCTATCACTGTCAGTTCCAATTCAGAGAGGAGAAGTCGACTGTCGACTATGTCCAACACGTAGGATAAGGCCATATCCTTTTCAATCCCCTGATCGGTCAAAGCATTCACCAGCTCATTCAACGAGGCTCCATCGGTGGCTAATGACACAATCATATCAAGATATACCGACTTATCGACCGAAACGATCCGGTGTGTTCGCCCTGCGGGCGTTTCGCGTATCTCTATATACCGGTACCTGTTATGCAACTCATAGATTGAGTTATTTGTATAGTATCTGAGTTTCCATCTGACATGTTCATTCTGTGAGATACGGTGAGCAAGCAGGTATAAAAACGACATGTCATAGCGCACATTTTTCCTGTTTTCATGGAGCGTAATTTCCGTTTTATCCCCGATACGACCTGTTGAGCAACCTGCAAATGAACCAAATGGCGTACAGCGGGCGGCCATACGGCTTATGTATTTAATCAGTGTATTTTTTAGCCGTTGAACATCTTTCGGTGTAAACGGCTGTTTTTGACTGTATTTTTCCAGTTCGTGATACAGATCAAGCGATGCCATATAGATGGCTTCCTGAACTGATTTATTCAATAATATATCCTGGAATTCGCTTTCATTGTATAAAATTTTCTGCAAATACGCAAACGGAAATGCAGGCGTGCGGAAGATAAAGGACGGGAAAACTGTATACATACTGAATCTGTTTTAACCATAAAACCTAACCATCCCAAAGAGGTTGTTTGACGAACCTCCTTGCGATGGTAAAAAAACACTTCATGTAACCTTAAGCGGAAGTGGCGGCACAAATTGTAATGTAATTACTTACGCCACTGTAATTAGGGCATACATTAACAACATGCAAAGGTGCAAACGACATAAGTAGGTTCACCACAACACGCAGTAGCAGCAGAAGCCCATCCACCCGTTTGGCCAGGATCACAGAAACAGGATCCACCTTCGGAAGGACAAACTCTATTACTACAACACACCACTTGACTTGAACACCCGTCCATGCATGTCACCCAACCCAGAGCTGTTTCCTCTCCTCCTCTCACTTGATTGCTCCCTTCATCACTCAGATTGGAAACAACCTCTTTTTTGAACTTCAATTTTCCTTTTCCCATATTATTTTATTTATTTGTTGTGCACTTCTAATAATTTGTTGTTTTCAAAGAGCCGAAGTGCGTTAAAACTCTCCGAAAATCACTGCAAAAAATAATTATTATTTTAAGCCAACTATTTTTCTGAAAAATCCATCCATCCTCTTTTTATGACAGTAAAAACAATTCATCCCATTCCTGTAAATCATCCCGGATAAAAGACAAAAGCGACAAGCCAATCCCGGAAATTCCGGTTAACAGAGACATGTCATCCTTCCATTCCTGTAATTCAACTGTTTTAAAACCGGCCAGTCCATCATCAAACCGTTTAAAATTCAATGTAAAGTCAAGCCAGTGAACCCATGCGTTATAAAATATTTGTTCACGCGTTTCCAGATAAAATCTTCGGAACAGCATGGCAACCCCAGCGCTTCCATGACAGAGTCCACAATCATTCACCAGGGTTTGCTCCCAATTCACCCTCCGCGTAGCATGTTCCATGATTTCGATCGCTTTATCCTGCCATTGCCGCTTATTGACCGCTATGCCAGCCTGCCAAAGCGCCCAGGCTATACCCAAATCCCCAAAACACCAGGCTAACCGGCTTTGTACGGGAGAAGGATTATTTTCTAACGATGTATTCGGAAAATAAGATACATAGCGCGTATGGTCAATTTCCTGTAACAAAATATAATTCACGCAGCCTTCAAGCATGGTTACACAATCTTTTGATTCACTGAATGATTCCGATTTCAGCAAGCGACATAAAAAAAGCGCCATGCTTGTCATGCCATGCGATAATGAAAGATGGTAGTCATATACACGCTCTCTCCCATACGGGGTTTTCCATTTAACCGTATGATTGAGGGCCTCCTTTTCGGCTGTATAATAGATAAATTCAATAAATTCACGCAAAAAAGGATGATCCGGGTTTTTTCTCAAAAAATAAAGCGCTACGCCAAGCGACCCGTGTAAATAATCATAATCATTTATCTGCATACAGTGTCGCGCCTGTTTGATCAGGTAGTTTTCGATAATCTCTTCTGAATCTAAAAAATCCACACTGATAAACTTCTTTTCCTGCAAAAAACGAAACAAATAAAAGATGCCTGCATATCCACCTGCATACGAAAATCCGGGTATGTTGCTTTCCAATTGCGTCAACAACTTATTCAGAACCTGTTCTGCAAGCAGCGTATATTTTTTCTCTTTGGTGAAATCCGCATAATAATACAGAAACAACAAAACCCCGAAATAATCGCCAAATAATCCCTGCGCCGTATGATAAGGATTGGTCTTCATTTCCTTATAAATACATTCCGCAATTTCGGTTACTCTTCGTTCTGTATCTTTCATAAGATTAAAAATTATGTGTAAAGATATGGTGTGCGTTTTGAATGTGCAATAGCTCAATTGAGCCTATTTTGTGTTTTTTTATTTTATTTATATACAGGATTATAAAAAATACAATCATTCATTGCGCATTTTTATTGTATGATTGCGCACCGGTTTGCGTTTTGCCGGTTTGGTTGACGTGCGACGGCAAGGGAAGACCCTGCATGTTTATCTTTCCTTTCTTTATCCAATCGCGGATAGTACTTTCCGGAACGCCTTCCAGAGCGGCTGTTCGACGAATGCTTATCCCATCGCATAGATGTTGCCGAACATGCTGCTTTTTCTCTTCTGCGTATAAAACATATCTTCTTTTATTCTGTTCTTCGTTACCGGGTTGCGGTTTGACTTCGCCTCTCGGATGCGACATGCGATAATATACGGCACATTCAAGCGCTTCCTGCATGGAATGCACATTCAGTTTTTCAAATATCGCTCTGATCTGATTCCGGATGGTATGAAACCCTCTGAAAAAATATTCCTTTGCTATCTCTCTGGCGGTTTTACCCTGCCCGAAAAGTATAAGCAGCGCGCTTTCACGTTCGGTAAGCGGCGTTATCACTTTTTGTTTCCACCGGCCGGATTTGAAATCGTACGCATCATAAGCGCATCTGTCTTTCTTGTACACACATAAATTCCCCGTTTCTTTGACGGATGAATTTTTTGCGGAACAAATTAAATAACGAAGTTCATTCTCTGACCAAACCGGTTTCATCCTGTGATAGATCATCTGTGGTAAAAGACGGGAAGTGAATGAATATGTACGCTGCAAACGGAATGTACAGGAAAAAAAATCCGCCTCATCCCGTCTTGCGTCCGACGTATGAAGGTATGAGAAAACAGCCTCGCGCATCTTCACCCACAAGGATAAATCGTCGGTATGAACTATCTTTTTATAAAAATCATATCCCAACCGTATGGCATCTTCGGAGGAATAGCCGCACAGAAAAGGATCGTCCGGTTTAATAAAGCAAATCCGGCTTTCAGCTACATCTATCACATAGAAACTGTCTGTTACGATAGAAGAAAGCGTATCAATCCAAAAGGATAATTCATCCATTGTAGCGATAAGCTGCATTTTTATAAAACAATACCACAGATAATTCTATACATTCATACAATGCGTTCATTTGTTCGTTTAAGGACAAAAAAATAGCGTGGAAACAACCTTACCTGATCCCAAGGTTTCCACGCCCACACTTTCTGATAAGACGTTCCACGCCGCATAAAGCGACGTTTTACTATCTTATTCTTGAAAGTGTCCTGAAAAGAACTGACTGTGGAAATCTGGGATCAAGAATAAACAGCAAACCGCTATTTATATGTCTGTATTTGTGCGTTATATCACATTTTTTCTTTTTATATCATAAGCAAATACCATTAATGTTGTTAAGATAATTCGCCGAAAGATACGAAATATTTTTATAAACAATTATAGAAACTGTTTGAATTAGTTATATTTTAAAAAAAATGTTGCCATCTACATTTTCCTTTGGAATAAATAATTGTTTTTTATGAGATGTATCAAAAGTTTTTTGTAATTTTGCGTATTATCAAATGTATTTTAAATAAACAGTTCGTATGATCAATCAAGAGCTAATTAATCCTCAGAGCATTGTGGTCGTAGGTGGTTCGAACAACACATCCAAACCCGGCGGTAATTGCATTCGTAACCTGCTAAACGGAGGTTATAAAGGTAAATTATATGCTGTTAATCCGAAAGAAACGGAAGTGCAGGGTTTACCATGTTACCGCCATGTGTCTGAAATACCGCCGACCGATATGGCTATCATGTCGATTCCTGCATCGGCATGTCTCGAAACGATGACCATTCTGGCACAGGAAAAAAATGTCAGGGCTTTCGTTATGTATACAGCCGGTTTTGGCGAGACGACCAAAGAAGGCAAAATGCTCGAAAGGCAAATTGCAGAAGTGATCAACAAGGCGAATGCCAGTCTGCTCGGCCCGAACTGTATCGGGTTGCTGAACCGGTATCATCACAGTCTGTTTACGCTTCCCATCCCGGAGATGGATCCGTTTGGTGTGGATATGATTTCGAGTTCGGGAGGTACGGCTATCTTCCTGATGGAGTCGGCTATCGGGATGGGGTTGCGGTTTAATTCGGTCTGGTCGGTAGGTAACGGCGCTCAAATCACGGTCGAAGACATCTTGGAATATATGGACACCCGGTTTAATCCCGATACAGATTCCAGGATCAAACTGCTGTATATCGAAAGTATCACCGATCCTGATAAACTTCTCTATCATACAGGTTCGTTGATACGTAAAGGCTGTAAAATCGCCGCTATTAAATCCGGAACGTCCGAATCGGGTCTGCGGGCTGCCTCATCCCATTCAGGCGCCATGGCTAATCCTGATCTGGCTGTCGAGGCGTTGTTCCGTAAGGCAGGCATCGTGCGCTGTTTTAGTCGTGAAGAATTAGCGACTGTGGGAGCCGTATTTACACTCAAAGAATTGAAAGGACGCAACATCGCCATCGTTACCCATGCAGGAGGGCCGGCAGTGATTTTAACAGATGTCTTATCAAAAGGCGGAATGGATATACCCAAATTATCCGATACGCCTGAAGCGGAGCGCCTTAAAGAGCAACTTCTTCCCGGATCATCAGTCAGCAATCCGATTGATATTATCGGTACGGGAGGACCTGAACATTTGGGCATCGCCATTGATTTTTGCGAACAATCATCCAAAGAAATCGATGGTATCGCTGTGATTTTCGGCAGCCCCGGCCTGACAAGGGTCTATGAAGCGTATGATGTGTTAGATCAAAAGATGCGGTCGTGCACAAAACCCATTTTCCCCGTTCTTCCATCCGTAAGTACGGCTTGGGACGAAACCAATTTCTTCATCAAAAAAGGGCATGTGAACTTCAGCGACGAAGCAGGTCTGGCCAATGCGCTTACTAAAGTATTAAAAACACCGCGTCCGCTGACAAATACCTTAGAATTACAGGGAGTAGATATCCCCCGTGTCCGTAAAATCATTGATAACATCACCGAGCCGGGCTATATTGCACCCAATCTGGTCCAGGAACTTTTCAAGGCTGCCAATATTCCGATGGTTGAGGAAGTAGTATCCGATGAATGGGAAAAGATACGCGATTTTGCGGAAAAGACGACATATCCCGTTGTAGCCAAAGTAGTAGGCACCATTCACAAATCGGATATCGGGGGAGTTGTCCTCAATATCCGTTCACAAAAACATTTGGAAATAGAATTTGAGCGACTGATGGGACTTCCCGATGCACGGGCGGTTATGATACAACCGATGTTGAAAGGACAAGAATTATTTGTCGGCGCAAAATATGAAGAACGTTTCGGGCATGTTGTCCTTTGCGGGTTAGGGGGGATCTTTGTGGAGATATTTAAGGATGTAGCATCGGGATTAGCGCCTCTTGTTACCGAAGAGGCTTTCTCGATGATACGTTCACTGAACGGTTATAAAGTATTCCAGGGGGCGCGTGGACAGAAAGGAATTGATGAATTTCAGTTTGCTAAAATCATCGTTCAACTATCCTCATTGCTCCGCTTTGCCGTTGAGATAAAGGAATTGGATATCAATCCGTTGTTGGCGACCGATAACGGAATTATTGCGGTGGATGCCCGGATCAGGGTTGAAGTCTGAGGCACGCAGATGACGCAAATAACACAAATAACGCAAATTACCGCAAATAATATAAAAAATTGCGTAAATCTGCGTTATTTATGTCATTTGCGTACCATCAATCCTACTTCACAAATGGAGCATTATTCAGATAGTCAGCACAGCCTTTGACACCTTCAAACTGCGTTCCTCCGGAATAATTTTCCAGTTCGACGATGAATTCGCTTATGTTATTCGCATACGCTGTTTCGAAAATCTTTTGGAAGTTCATCATACCCGATTCGCCCAGTACGGCAATGTCTTTGATATGTAGCAGTCGGATACGGTTAGGATAATTTTTCATGTAAGCGACCGGGTCATGTTGTCCCATAACTGTCCAGTACACATCGTTTTCGAACTGCACTAATGCCGGGTCTGTTGCTTCCAGCATCGCATCATAAATGATTTTGATGCCTTCGGGCTGTTGTCTTCCAGGACCGCCACCGCCTCTTCCTGCGATCGCCTCTGTTCCGCCCGGCACTACACGGGCAAATTCGCCGCTGTGGTTATGGTATGCAAAGATAAGTCCGGCTGCTTTGGCAATCTTGCCTGCCTCGTTGAATACTTCGCCCACAAAAGCTACTTCCTCAGTGCTGCGTGTAGATGGTTGCCCCGGCTGGATAAGGTATTTACAACCGATGGCAGCATGGTGGTCGGCGGCTACCTTCCAGAACTCTTTGATCTGTTCAATGTTGTCCTTGGTATACTCACGGGCGGGCGGATTAACATGTGTACTGATGATTTTCAGTCCGGCATCTTCAGCCATTTTTTTAAATTCCGCCATTTCCACATCGCCAATCTTGCCGTCTCTATAACCCGAAAGCTCAATGGTTGAATACCCCATCTGGCCTACTTTTTTCAATCCGCCAGGAACATCTCCCGCTAATTCTCTCCCTAATGAATAGGTTTGAAGTCCAAAATTTTTGGTAGCATTTGCACTTGAAATAACAGGTGCATTCGTTGCTTTCACACCATTTACTTTACCTGCCAGCAAACTTCCTGCTGCAAGAAGTGATGTGTTCCTTAAAAAGTTACGTCTGTTTATCATGTTTTAAAAAATTTGATGATGATACAATGTGCAAATGTAATATTTTTTTTGCAATTAAGCCAAATGATTTAGTCTTTTTTAACGTTTTCTTTAATAAGGTTCCTTCTAAAAAACCTCTTGCGTCATCCTGAGCTTGTTTCAGGATTTTCTTTGCATTTAGTAGATTGCGGATCAAGTCCGCAATGACAGATACGCATCAGACCAGGTTTTTTACGTCACTTTATAATTTGAGGCGATTTTTATGTGTTACGTTTGATAAATCTACACAGACAGTTGCTCCTATCTGTTCGATTGTCAGCAACAGATATTTTTTTTTTATCTTTTGAATTTTTCCCGAAATACGTTTCAGAACGCCGCTTAAAATTTCGACCTCTTCTCCTATACATAGTTTACGATTAGCAGCCTGTATTAAGAACGACCGGATGGCATCAATCTCTTTGGGGCGTACGACAGCCGGTTGGCCGCAATAATAAACAATTCGAACCACACCATAAACATACAATAAGGCATGTAATTCCGGTTCGCCACATCGCACAAAAATATAAGAACCGAACAGGGGTTTATCGACTATTTTTACGCGGTCAGACCAGCTATGAGGGGCATGATGCAACGGCAGATAACTTTCCACTCCAATCGCTTGCAAACGCTCATTGACTTTTTTTTCTGCGCGGGGTTTTGTATATAAAACATACCAATTATTTCTCATAACGGGACAAATAATAATACGTCTCGTAAGAAGGTTTACTTTCGACGCGGTAACGGTTGGAAACCGTCACACAAAATGTGTATTCCTTTTCGATAGCCATATCTACCGGTAAATAGATTTCTGTTGTCCTTATTCCTGTTGCCAAAATAGATTGCGCTTTGTCCGTATCGACTCCATCCGAGAGGGAATAGTAGACCGTATAGGAATGATCTTCCTGGCCGGATCGTTCCCACGAAAGTTTCAGAAAGTTGTTTTCACGCGTCACAACGATTTCACGTGGCGATTCCGGAATGGTTTCACTCATCCATGTCAACGGAGGTAATTGTGCAGGATATTTGAAAAAATTGTTTTTCAGTTCATAATACAATCCTTTTTCGTTTTCGATCACAAACTGTGTCCGGAAAAAAGCCAGACCATCGACACCCTGGTTTCGTGCATAATTCATTTGGTCTTTGATCTCCGACAGGTTCCAGTTGCCTTCCTGCTCGTTCAACCGGTAAGCGCCCAGACCAACCACCCTGTTTCGCTCCGTCTCCTGCTCCATCCAGTTATTGACAAATGGGTAAAAATCGTTTTGCCGATAGTACATCATCGGTACAATCATATCTTGTTTTTCGGCTTGTAACCAGGCTTTGGGGTCTTGAAAGACGTCTTCGTAGGCTGTCCATCCTGCCCTTGGATTTTGAGGAATTCTTTCGTATTTCCCTAATGGCGAACTGCTTACCTGAACCCAAGATTTTTCTTGTTTGACCCAATCATGAATAGATGCGATCAACCGGTTGATATTGTCGCGCCGCCAATCAGCCAGATTCATTCCCCTTCCGTATTTAGCATACGATTTCTGGTCGGGAAAAGAATTGGCCCTATCCGGATAACGGATATAATCAAATTGGATGCCGTCAATATCATAATTGCGTACAACCTCCTGCACCAATGAAAGGATATAATCTGTTGTCTCCGGCAAACCGGGGTCTAAATGCCATTCCCCATTATGAAATAAGCAAAGTTCAGGATGCCTTTTCACCACCGACGATGCTCCTTGTTCTCTGACTACCCTTTCTGAGCCAACGGGAAAGGTGACAAAAAAAGCATGACATTCCATTCCTCTTTTATGACATTCATCAATAACAAATGCCAAGGGGTCGTAACCAGGAAGAGCACCATATTTGCCTGTAAATACGTTGGATACCGGTTCAATCCGGGAAGGATAAATCACATCCCCACGAAGGCGTGTCTGTACAAAAACCGTATTGAAATTGGCCTCTTTCAACCGGTCTAACATATTGCACAAATCCTGTTTTTGCCATCGTTGTTCTGTTTCGTTGGAGGCTATACCGGTCGGCCAGTCCAATCCGTATATCGTGGTCAGCCATACGGCACGGATTTCCTGTTTCGGATAATCGTAGTCGGAGGCTGACAGATTCCCGATAAATAAAAAGAGTAATAATATGGAACATATATATCTTCGCCAATCCATCATCTCGACTTCACTTGCAATGACGCATGAGCGGTGCAGATTTTTCCACTGCACACACTCCGCTGACGCTCCGTGTGTTCCGGTCGAAATGACGATTTCGGGGAATACTATCATGCTATTTTATTGATAATAAATACTTTTCTGCCTCTATTGCGGCTTGGCATCCGGTAGCGGCGGCTGTGATAGCCTGCCGGTAAACAGGGTCGGCTACATCGCCTGCTGCAAATACGCCGGGAAGATTCGTAAAGGGAGTGCCCGGTTTTGTTTTGATATATCCTGTTTCGTCTGTTTCAAGCCAGGATTTAAAAACCTCCGAATTAGGTGCATGACCGATGGCTAAGAAAAAACCGTCAATGGCAATATCCGTTTTTTCTTCGTCAGGCTCTCCCATCCGCTTGACTAAATGTACGCCTTCGACGCCTCCTTCTCCAAACAGGCCAACCGCATTATGTTCAAACAATACGGTAATGTTGGGCGTACGAAACACCCGCTCCTGCATTACTTTGGACGCCCGCAGAAAAGGTTTGCGTACAATCAAATAAACCTGTGCAGCTAAGCCTGACAGATAGAGCGATTCTTCGCAAGCCGTATCGCCCCCACCGACAACCGCTACCTTCTTCTTCCGGTAAAAAAATCCGTCGCATGTGGCACATGCCGACACGCCCATACCGGCATATTTTTGTTCGTCTGCAAGTCCAAGGTATTTCGCTGTAGCGCCTGTGGCAATAATCAGGGTTTCTGTTTCGATGGTTTTTGCCCCGTCGATAACAATCTTATAGGGCATTGTTGATAAATCAGCAGATGTAGCCATACCCGAACGGATATCCGTGCCAAAACGGGCGGCCTGTTTTTTCAGGTCTTCCATCATCTCCAATCCGGAAATACCTTGCGGATAACCCGGAAAATTTTCCACATCTGTTGTGGTCGTTAACTGTCCACCGGGTTGAAACCCTTCGTAGAGGACAGGATGGAGGTTAGCACGTGAAACATAAATTGCCGCCGTATATCCCGCCGGCCCCGACCCAATAATCAAACAACGTACTTTTTCGTTTTCCATATACATTTTTTTTCTACCTCAAATCTATCTCAACAACATCCGGATAATCTGCCGGATTAAATGTAAAAAATGAATCCGGCTGATTGACGCCGGTTTGCATCTTGCTAATGCGGATAAAGTTTCGCATTCCGTTTTTCATAAATACTGTCATTCTTACCGGCAATGAAGTTGTTTTTTCGATTTGCACATCCATTTTTTCGATGTCGCTATTGCCTTTTGCAGTAAGTTGCACATCATAAGCCATTCGTCCGGTTTCTGCCGTGCTTTCGCCGATATATACAAGATTAAAACCTGTTTTGTACGTGCGTAACAAAAGCATCGGATTGACAAATTGCAGGTCGTCGCCGGTAGGCGTCGTCAGGTTTACTTCGTCCGTAGGGATTACGTACGTCCACTGCGTCTTGCCATCGTACCATGTTCGCGTATCGGGAGTTATCAAAACGAATTTATCTCCTTTCATCTGGATTGTCCCTTCGAAACTTTCTGAAATACCCTGCCTTTCGGACTGGATATTCATCGTAAAAGAAACGGCTATTCCGTTGGACTGTTCGTAGGCTTTGGCGGCTTCTTCGAATATTCTTTCAGCATTTTGAGCCGTGCAAAAACCAACGGCAACAAAACAAACAAGTACTGTCTGAACTGTCTTTCTCATTTTTTTAATGAAACAAATTTAATATCAAGCGTATATTCGTCTGGTATCAGAACCTGACGGGGTTTACTTCCATCGGGTGGTCCAACAATTCCAGCCTTTTCCAATTGATCCATCAATCGTCCCGCACGGTTATAACCAACTTCAAATCTGCGCTGAATCAACGAAGTGGAACCTTGCTGCTGACTCACAATCAAACGGGCTGCCTCGTCAAACAACGGATCAAGTTCGGACAGATTCACACTTCCCGATGATTTATCCCCTTCGCCTTCAGGAATGTATTCGGGCAATTGATAAGCGGTTGAATAACCGGGCTGTTGACCGATAAAAGCAACGATACGCTCCACTTCCGGTCCGTCAATAAATGCACACTGTACGCGTATCATATCGCTTCCCTTGTAAAACAGCAGGTCTCCGCGTCCCACTAACTGATTGGCGCCGGGCGTATCGAGGATGGTGCGCGAATCGATCATGGTAATTACGCGAAAAGCGATGCGTACCGGGAAATTGGCTTTGATTGTCCCTGTAATAATATTGGCAGAGGGACGTTGGGTGGCGATAATCATGTGAATACCCACCGCCCTTCCTTTCTGTGCAATACGTGTAATCGGCTTTTCGATTTCTTTTCCGGCAGTCATAATCAGATCGGCAAATTCATCAATAATAAGTACAAGGTAGGGCATGAACTTATGCCCTTTTTCAGGATTGAGTTGCCGGCTGATAAATTTTTCATTATACTCCTTGATTTTTCGAACATTATTCGCTTTCATCAACAGTTCATACCGGTTTTCCATTTCCACACAAAGCGAATTCAAGGTATAAACGACTTTGGAATAGTCCGTAATAATCGCCTTGTTTTCATCCGGCAGTTTGGCAAGATAATGATGCTCTATTTCGTTATAGATACTGAATTCTACCATCTTGGGATCAACCAGAACGAATTTAAGCTCGGCAGGATGTTTCTTGTACAGGAGCGATGTGATAATCGCGTTCAACCCAACCGACTTACCTTGTCCGGTGGCTCCGGCGATTAATATATGGGGTGATTCGCTGAGATCGAACATGAAAATTTCGTTCGTAATTGTTCGTCCCAAAGCAATGGGCAATTCATACATACTTTCGATAAATTTACGCGAAACGATGATTGATTGCATGGAAACGATCTGCGGTTCCTTATTGGGGACTTCAATACCGATTGTACCTTTTCCCGGCATCGGCGCAATGATCCGAATACCAAGGGCAGAAAGTTTTAAAGCAATATCATCTTCCAGACTGCGGATTTTTGCAATACGCACCCCAAAAGCCGGAACAACTTCATACAAAGTGACCGTAGGACCTACAGTAGCCTTGATTGATGTAATATTGATGCCAAATTCTTCAAGTGTCAGTTTAATTCGCCGTTGATTATCTGCCTGTTCTTCCATATTCAACGGCGTTTCATGCTGGCTGTATTTTTGCAACAGGTCGATAGTCGGAAAACGGTAATTCGATAAATCCAGGCGCGGGTCATATTTTCCCATTGTCAGGACATCATAAGGTTCGTTGTCGTCGACCGGTACATCTACCGTAAATATAATTTCTTCATCATTTTTATTCTTTATGGTAGTTGTTTGCTGGATGGTTGGAATCAATGGATTGGGGTTTTTTGTTCGTTCATCAGGATCATAATCTTCGTCATCATAATCTTCCATTTCTTCCGGAATTGTTATTTCAGTGACAATTTTTCCGTTTTTCCGTTTGTGTCGAACCCATGAAAAAGAAAACAAATGCTGCAGGAAAGGAATTGTATTTTTATTTAAACAGATTGCAATCACAAGAAAACTGACAAGCAATACAAGGATGACGCCGGGTTTTCCGATGTTATTAGTCAGTGTTTCAGATAGATAGTATCCATGCCCGCCACCCAAAAACAAGAATGTATCTTCGTAACCCCTGATAAAGACAAACGAAAAAAACAATGAACTCCAGATCAACATGACGCTGCACAGCAAAAAACGTTTGATCAATGACATCCGGCACAACCTCATCAGTTGGACGCCCAATGAACCCATAAAAAATAACAGGAAGAAACAGGATATCCCAAACCACCGGTTCATCATCTTTTCTGCAATATAAGCGCCTCTGAAGCCAGCCCAGTTATAGACTTTTCCGCCATTGAGAAGTATATCTTTTAAGGAAATGTTATTTCCGACGACGCTCTGGTCGGCTCCTCCTGTAAAGAAAAATGAGATCAAAGCAATCCCCACATAGATTACCAAAATAATGATGATCAAGCCGACCGAAAAACGCACGCGCTCTTTGGTGAAAAATGTACTCACCGAATCCCAAATGCCTTCTGTCTCTTTCGAACGCTTTTTTGCTGTTGTTTTTTTCGCCATATTTACTTCTCTGTCCTTACGGTGTGCAAAGATAGAGATAGTTATTCAATAATTGAATAAATTGTCGGTTATTTAGTTACTTTCACCGCTTCTTTTTCGATGGTTTCGCAGGTACGCGACAGGTTGCCGAAGGTGAAATTATCAGTGTTCAGTACGCCCGCGCAAACAAAACCCGCTGAATCGACGGTTTTCCCGTAACCATACATTGTCCCGGCGTCTTATCTCCGTCCAGCGGGATACAGCGTATCGTGGCTTTGGTTTCTGTCTTGATGCGATTTTCCGTTTCCATCGTCCCGTCCCAGTGAGCCATGATAAAGTATCCTTCTTCTATTTTCTCCTTAAACTCATCGTACGTATCAAGGGTAATCATGCGGCTTGTCCGGTTATCTAACGCTTTCCGGTAGATGTTTTGCTGTATATCGTCCAACAGATTCTTTACATATTTTTCAATCCCTTCACACGGGCGGGTTTCTTTCTCTAATGTATCGCGACGCACCACTTCGACCGTATCGTTTTCCAGATCGCGTCCGCCCATCGCCAGACGTACCGGTATGCCTTTCAGTTCATATTCGGCAAATTTCCATCCCGGTTTTTTGTTGTCGGCATCATCGTATTTCACGGTAATACCTGAATCTTTCAACCGTTGCACTATACCTGCGGTCTTTTCACTGATTTGCGTCAACTGTTCTTCCGAGCGGTAAATCGGGATTATAACAACCTGCACAGGAGCCAGCGCAGGTGGAAGTACCAGTCCGTTATCATCCGAATGCCCCATAATCAGGGCGCCAATCATGCGGGTCGATACCCCCCACGAGGTAGCCCAGGCATAATCGGTATTCCCGTTCCTGTCGATAAAAGTGACGTCAAACGCTTTCCCGAAATTCTGACCCAGAAAATGAGATGTGCCTGACTGTAATGCCTTTCCATCCTGCATCATGGCTTCGATAGAATAGGTTTCCAAAGCGCCCGCAAAACGTTCGCTCTCGGTTTTCACTCCCTTGATGACGGGCAACGCCATATATTTTTCGACGAAATCGGCATAAATATCATGGATCAACAATGTTTCCGCTTCGGCTTCTTCGCGTGTCGCATGTGCCGTATGCCCTTCCTGCCAGAGAAATTCGGCGGTACGCAGGAACAAGCGTGTACGCATCTCCCAACGCATCACATTCGCCCATTGATTGATCAGAATCGGCAGGTCTCGGTAGGATTGAATCCAGTTGCGGTAGGTATGCCAAATGATGGTTTCCGAAGTGGGACGTATCACTAATTCTTCTTCCAGCTGGGCCGCCGGATCAACTACTACTCCCTTGCCTCCAGGATCATTCTTAAGGCGGTAGTGTGTTACGACAGCACATTCTTTTGCAAATCCTTCCACATGAGCGGCTTCACGGCTCAGGAACGATTTGGGGATCAATAAGGGGAAATAAGCATTCTGATGTCCTGTTTCCTTAAACATAGTATCTAAAATATGCTGCATCTTTTCCCAGATGGCATAGCCGTACGGTTTAATTACCATACAGCCACGCACTGCCGAATTTTCTGCCAAATCGGCTTTAATCACCAAATCCTGATACCACTGAGCATAATTCTCGCTTCTCGAAGTTAACTCCTTTAATTCTTTTGCCATACTTTTTTGATTATGAATTATGATTAATTGAATAATTGAAAAAATAATTTTCAACTTTCAATTATCTAATATTGTTCCTTCTCATTCGGGAAATCCCGTTTTTTTACATCTTCGATATACGACTGTACAGCCTGTGTAATGATTTCATACAGATTGGCATAACGGCGCAGGAAACGGGGCGAAAACTCACGGTTGATTCCCAGCATATCGTGCATGACCAAAACCTGTCCGTCGACGCCTCCTCCGGCTCCAATCCCGATCACCGGAATTTTCAATCCGGAAGCGACACGCGATGCCAATGCGGCAGGAATCTTTTCTACAACAAGACCGAAACATCCCAGTTCTTCCAATAAAAGAGCATCTTCGACCAATTTTTGCGCTTCTTCTTCTTCCCTCGCTCTTACGACATATGTTCCGAATTTATTGATTGATTGCGGCGTCAACCCTAAATGACCCATGATGGGAATACCTGCGCATAAAATCCGCTCGACAGATTCCCTGATTTCGGCTCCGCCTTCTATTTTAATACAGTCGGCATGCGTCTCTTTCATGACGCGGATAGCCGACTTCAATGCTTCCCTCGAATCTCCCTGATATGTACCAAACGGCAAATCAACAATCACTAAAGCCCGTTTGACAGCTTTCACCACTGATTTCCCATGATAAATCATCTGGTCGAGCGTAATGGGAAGCGTAGTTACGTTTCCAGCCATCACATTCGACGCCGAATCACCTACCAGAATCACATCCATCCCTGACTGATCAATGATTTGAGCCATTGAAAAATCATACGCAGTCAGCATGGAAATCTTCTCTCCACGCTGTTTCATCTCCATCAACCGGTGGGTTGTTACTTTTCGAATATCTTCAGATAATATTGCTGACATTGTTCACATTTTTTGTTTTGCGCCGCAAAGATAATGAGGAATACCTGAATTCATAAATAAAGAGGTGTAAAAAAAATCGCAAAATATTATTGATTGATTTGATTTGTTGCAAAAAATGCAAATTTTAATCTGTTAAATCAATTTTTTGGTAAAAATACTTTTACCGCTGTTTTTCTATACTGCATATTATGTAAAAATAATCAGTTTTACTTAAACAAATACTACATTATTATTGTCCAGCCAGTATACTTTTGCAGAAAATTTTAATAAAGGATTGTTGCATTTTTGAGTAAAGCGTCGCTTGTACGCTTTGATTTGATGGGTTATCATATTTATGTTGCTATTTATATTTGTATAAAAAAAATAGCAGTATGAATTTATCAATATATAAGAAAAAAAATGAAATTTATTTACGAGCCTCCGGTTGTAGAGACCAACAGTCTGATCATAGAAGGTATAATAGCCACAAGTAGATCAGCAGGTATAACTGTTTCATTGGAAGAAATGGAACCTGTTACTTTGGGAGATGATGGTTATGGGAATAATGATATATTGTTGAATTTTTAGAAAAATATTCCATATGAAAAAAACAGAAAAAAACACATCGTTCGATCGTTACTTCTTTTACATAAGCCTTCTTATGATGTTGTTGTGCGGATTTGTGTTCCTATTATGCTCCTGTGAAGAACACATCGCAGGCTATTCTTCGTCGAATAAAAAGGTCAAAGTTCGTTTCTCGCTGGGACCTGATTCCTTTGGTGGATCGGAAGTCATAATCCGCAGTTTTAACGCCGGTATGACCGAACCGGAAACAGTTGTGATTCCTTTGGACGGTAATTTATTTATGTATGCAACTTTAAGAGAAGACCCTGTCGTTGAGACACGCAACGGAGGTGAGAATCTTCTTGAGAATTCCCAAATACGGGTAGTGGCTTACAAGGACAATTCAACTACTACCTCTTTTATGTCTGATCACACGGTTCAGGCAGACGGAAGCCTTAATCCCGGTACCTTAGAGGTAGATGAGAATGAGGTCTACACTTTTGTGGCTTATGGCTACAACGATGGGAATCTGTCTCTGCCCTTTCATGACAACAGTAATGTGATGTTTTTTTCAAATCCTGTTTTTCAGTTTGTGTGTGGAATTGTGCCCGGTATAATGGTGAATAATACCTATGCCGATGTACATATCCCCGTGAAACGGATGTATTCATGGATTAGGGTTGAGGTGTCGACTAACCTTGGCGACGGTATTACCACTGGATTCCAGGCAATTGGGGAGGTAAATATAACTCCCTGTTATTCGACGCCGGCGATCGCTTTGCCGGAAGGAACTTTATCAGAAGACCTTGCTGCCTATGAGACTCCTCTTGACCTTGCAGGCTGGGATCCTGCTCCTGATATTAATGCTCCTGTTACCACAACCGTAAGTGAGAGCAAGATGTTTACATCACCTGCCTTCTTTGGCAGCCAAATCAAAGTGGAGTTCGATTCTTTAACCATAGGCGGCAAGACTTTCCCCCAAACTGAGCATGAAGCACGTCCGGCAGCCTATTTTTTTATAGAACCTAACAAAAACTATAAACTTGAAGTGAAGTTCAGTGCGACTGATTTTGCGGTGTCGAATATTTACTGGGATGATATTGAAGAGAAATTGACGTTTGAACGGTCAGTTACAGATGGCGGAATAATGGGAGGTCCGGATAATAAACAGAACTATCAGGGTTTATTTTTTAAGTTTGGTTCGTTGGTGGGTATTTCTCCCCGCGAGGCTAATTTTGATGTTGGATATGATGCTGTCAATGGGACGGATGGTACGCCCATTTATGTTCCTGATGATATCAATGCCCGGACATGGAAGAAGACAAATGCTGCAACTGCGTATGGTGTGGGTGCAACATGGAATAATATTCTTCCTGCAAGCGCCGAATATGATATACCAAGGGATCCCAATAATAGATTCGTGATGGAATCTGCACAAAACCAACCTGATAAATGGGCTGATTGGACGGGTGATATATGCCAGTATATTGATAACCGCTATCGCCTTCCTACTGCATACGAGTTATGGGGGAGCGCTTTTGAAGGAGAAATTATAAAAAATCCAAATATTCATTTTTGGGAGTACCATGAAACCACGAGTGGATGGGCGGCTTCCGGTAATTGGGAGACTCCCGGAATTGTGAACGATAGTGGTACGGGAATTTGGGCGAATAGAGGTGCAACATTACGGGGCGCTTATTTCCCCGGAGGGGAATATCTTACAGGCACAGGATCCTGGGTGACCAGAACGAACTACTGGGAGGGCGCCTATTGGAGTGGGACCATACATGTCGATAATAATCATCAATATGGAGCGTATGTAAAAGTCAGCCATGATTATGTAACCCTCGGCGACTTCTTCTACGAAACCGACTCCTACGCAATGGCTATTCGGTGTGTCAGAAAGTAAGCGATGGAAAGGAAGATTCTTTATACCGTTTGTTTTTCTATCACTCAAATCAATATAAACTTTTGTTTTTTAAA
>Ga0099364_10003945_pt1 | contig 22662 bp, 16 predicted proteins | sample TergutTh196P3_FD_73070 | JGI IMG/M metagenome (GOLD analysis project Ga0099364, IMG submission 73070) | Microcerotermes parvus P3 segment gut microbial communities from Pointe-Noire, Republic of the Congo - Th196 P3 | ecosystem: Host-associated > Arthropoda: Insects > Digestive system > Gut ...
CGATATTTTCCATAACAGAGTTTATTTACAAAAGTCCCTCAGATTCCCTTGCAATCTCCTGTATATCTTCAGACACCTCATGTAATCCTGCGCGCCCTACTTCAGAAGAACCTGTAAGTTCCTCCACATTTTCTGCGTTTTTGGCCAGAGTCTGGGTAACAGATTGAATATTTGCCAGCATTTCTTCAATGGCTGAAGATGATTGTGAAACACTTGAGGCTTGAGTTTCTACATGACCATTGAGTTTGTTGATATTGAGTGTGATCTGTTCCATTGTAGCATTAGTCTCTGTAACACTTGCGCTCTGGTTGATCACGCGTGTTTTAATACTTTCGATGTTGGCAGTGATTTCGTTCATTGCAGCAGCAGTTTCTGTCATGTCATTGGCAAGGCTTTCACCTGTATCAGAGAGCTGCACAGACACTTTTTTGATGCTTAGAACAAGAGCTTTTATCTTTTCCAGGGTCTGGTTGAAGTATTTGGCAAGGTCGCCTATTTCGTCTTTGGAATTAACGCTTATTGAACGGGTAAGATCTCCTTCACCTTCGGCAATATCCTTGAGTGTGTCTGCTACAGTTACGATTGGTTTTGTAATTCTGTGCATGGAGATGTAAACAATCACGAGGGTTGCTATTAATATTACTGCAATGATAATAACGATGGTCCTTATCATATCGTTTATATCTTTCATTACATTGTCTTCCCTGATCCCTATCATGACTGTCCATGTCATGTTAGAGTTGCCCAGTGTAAAAGGATGCATGATCATTATAAGGTTGGTGCGAAGTGCTGTTGAGTATTGTGTTGTTGTAAACGCTTCCTGTCCTTCCCTTACAACCCTTTCAACTTCACGGGTTTCGTCCCTGTATAATACCTCGTCAGCTTCACCTAACATTCTGCCTATCCTGTCAGTCACTAAATGCCCCAGGATTAAACCATCATTGGAGTACATTACTATGGCGGCAATGGTATCTATATATTCTTCGCGGCGCTGCTCCAGCACAGGCTGTATTGCGGCAATATCGTACAGAATTGCTACTGCCCCTACTATTTCATCGTTTCGGTGATTTATAATGGGAACCATCATCCTGACCAAATGGGTGTCATTGCCCATAATATTTCTTGCTTCCGGGGCTTCAACCCTGTCCATTCTGCCATTTGAGCCGTTAAGATGAGCCATGGCTCCATTTATATCAGTAGTGGTTCTTCCTGTTATTTCCCCTGTTTCCCTTGTAAAAATTGTGCCATACTGTCCTGTAGGAGTAGATCCCATACGTCCTATAAACTGGGCATCCATACCGTCAACGGCATTGGGTTTCCATACTGTATATATTGAGAATAAATTCGGCTCTGAAGCGAGAGTGCCTGAGAGCATGGCATCAAATCGATCCCGTCTTGTAATGGGCTCCATATCCTCATAGTCAGCCATTATATTTGCTAGGGAGCGCAGTACCTGGAAATACCTGTCCATACGGCCTTTCCAGTATTCAGTCTGGTAAGATGTCAGGTAATCAACCTTATCCATGCTTAGCCTAAGAGCTATTTCCCGGGATTGATAAACCTCTATCACAGTAGTCAGTACCAGTGCGAATACTACTATAGCTCCAATCATAAAACTCAGTTTGATTTTAATTTTCATCCATATTCCCCTTATTTGATTTCGATTCTAGTTTTATGATTGGTTTTTTAAATAAAACACAAAGATTCTATAGATAGATACAAAATTATACAACTTTTTATAAATAAATGCAAATGGTTGCCCCGTCCGTCCGCGTCAGCGGACACCTTAATAAACTTCCTATATGATCCAACGGCGTAGCCGTTGACTCGTACGCCTGCGCTAGCAGGCATTAAATCCATTCCTTAAAAGAGCCAATGACGAAGTCATTGACAAATGAGCTCTGTTAGGAAAAAATAGAGTATATTATGAAAAAAATATTTTTTACCTTAATAATCCTATGCTTTGGTATTACACTTTATTCACAAACAGGGCCAAGGCGGGCAATCGTGGCCATACTTCCCTTTGAAGCAGGTATTGGTATCAGTGCTGGGGAAGCCCAATCCATGCACAGCCAGTTACTAAGCGAGCTGCGCTCTTGGGATGCCCTTGATATACTTACAGAAGCAAGCGGCAGTGAATATATAATCCGCGGCAGGCTTGAACGTCAAAATAACCAGCTTGCATTAATCGCAACAACCACAGACGCCAGTTCAAACAGAAACCTGAACAATTCCAGGATCGAGGCAGCAAACGTGTCTGCTCTTTCTAACCAGATATTTGAGTTTGCTGCCCAGGTTACGGAAAATGTGCCTTTTCCCAATTATTTTTTGGGCAGGTGGAGAGCAGAGATAAACCTGGCTGATGGTCCTTTGGTTTGCATACTTGTTTTTAACACAGAACGCAGACTTGTAGTTGAACGCTTTGATACCTGGGAACACAGGGTGGATTATTCACTTCGTTATCAAGGTTTTGGTACAGGAACCTATTCCTTTTGGGGTCATGCCAGGCGCACAAGGGGAGGTGCTCCGGTTGATGGTTTTATAACAGTAAACTTTGAACTGGAAGATGCCCTGCCAAAGTATGCAGATATCAGCTATACAAGGATGAATTATAATTTTAATGAATCAAGAACCGTGTTCCAGCTTGTAGGCGGCGGTTTTGGATGCGGCGATAATTTTTCCGGCCCATCAATTTATCCGCAAGAAAACCTTTTCTTTGTAACATTTACAAAGATCAACTAGGAATTAAAGGGTAGGTATGAAAAAAATATTTAAAGCAGTTCTTTTTTTAACAGCTTTTTCATTATTAAGCCTTGGACTTTACGCTCAAAGAGCGCAGCCCTGGGATCGTCCTGTAAGCGCAGAACCGGTTTGGGAAAGGCAGATTGATGGTACTGTACTTGGCCTGCCTTTTTTACAGGCAGAATCCATAGTCATTGTCGAAGATAACGGCAATGTCAGGTCATGGGGCATAAGCGGTACACATCTTTGGGATTTTGATCCTCAGGGAACAGTAAGCCCGCACAGCTCACGTTCAAGGGAAGGAACCACTTATGTAAGCAATACTGCAGGCAGGTTTATGGCAGTAAACCGGGTTGGCAGGGAATTGTGGTACCTTGATTTGGGAGGCCCCATGTCTTTTCCCGCTGTTGTGGGCTGGGATGGAAGGCTTTTTATATTTTCTGGTTCTAATGTGTATTGCCGTACAGCAGCAGGTCTTTCCCTTTGGTCCCAGGATCTTGGCAGTAATATTACTATGGCGCCGGTTCTGGATAATGCCGGAGGCATAGTCACATATTTACAAAACAATGATTTTATAAGAATAAATCACCTTGGTACTGTTGAAAGAATACCCCTTACAAGACAGCCTGCCATTATTATACCTTTATTGGATTTGGATATAACTCCTGGAATAACTGCAAGCGGAAACAGTTATCTTCTTCTTTATCAGAATGGTGAAACAGAAAATATAAGCATAGACTTAACAGCCCGCAGGGGAAGCCAGTTTTCAAGGCGAAACCTGCCTTCTTTACCAGCTCAGCCTGTGGCAGCTGCTGGCAGGGGCAATCTGGCAGCAATTACCCTTAGGGATGGCCGGGTTATACTGATTGATGGTGTTACAGGCCAGGTGCGCTGGACAGGAAACAGCCATGAGACAACAGCAGAAAGAGGTACAGGCAACTTAAACCCAAGTGATGTAACCATGGGCTTTGACGAGCGCGGTATTTTTTCCTTAAGCCGTATTGGCGCAACATGTTTTACTGTTGACAGCAGAAGGAGATGGATATTCAGGCTGCCTGCAACTTCGACAGTTCCTGTTATAAGTGATGAAGGTTTTATATATGCCTGCGGAAGGGATATGGTTTTAAGGGCTTATAAAATAGACACTCAAAGACGTAATATACCAAGATCAATGTACGGGCCAAACCCGCCTGGAACATACGGCCTGGGCAATCCGCCTCCTACAGAATGGGCTGGTATGAGCGGTCAGTTTGAAGAAGGTAATGTCCTGATGATGTATGATGAGTTAGCTGCAATTATAAGGACAGGGCAAATCGGTGAGATGGAACCATATATTGTGGGATATAGCATGGAAATAATTGGGTTTTTCCTTACAAGACCCAATGCTTCACTTGTAAGACCTTTAGTCCGTGTTCCTGAACGCATTGATTTTATCAGGTTGCTTGGTACTATTGGTTCAAGGGAAACCATTCCTTTCCTTGTAAATATATATAACCGTGACCCGGAACCTTCTATTAAGGCAGCCTGTACCGAAGCCATAGGAAGAATTGGAGTTGATCCAAACGGGGAAGCAATAATGGCTTATTCCTTTTTGCTTGGAAGGCATAATGTTAACAGGGATTCCCAGCTTTTGCTTTCAGCATGTGACTCCATAGCAGCCCTGGTTCGTTTTTCAGGGCCGCCGCTTGCAGCTGACGGGATACTGCTTCTTACCCAGATTGCAAGGTTTCCTGCTTTCCGTTCGGATGTCAGACAAAGAGCGCAGGACCAGTTAAATGCCCTGCGCCTTGAAGGTTATGATATTCCCATAAGTTATTAGCGGCCAAAAAGCCCGCCTGGCAGACTGGGTGTTGTCCCTCCTGGCAGGCTGGGTAAAGCAGGAGTGTCACCTGACAACCTGTCACTTAATGCATCTCTTGCAGCGCTTTCCCCGGCAGAACGCAGCCTCTGTTCAAATTCATTACGCTTATTAACAAGGCTTGTATTTAATTGATCCATGGCAGCCCTGTCTCCGCGGACTGCTAGAAAGATCGCGTCCAACTCCTCTCTACCAAGTAAACTATCGTCAATAAAAGAAGATATCCTCTCCCGTAAAAATCTTTCAAGTTCCTGTTCTGCTCTTCTTAGATACACGGCTGCCATATCACGCAGAGCCTGGAGTATAATGTCTCCTATATTTGTACTTATACTGAATGAATTAGCTGCAGAAGTCCTTTCAAAACCAAGCCCTATATCAAGTGAATTAACTCTCTCAAGAGCTGAATCCACAGCCTGGATAAGTGTATTTCCAGGATTCATTATTCTTGAATTATGAATGGAGATTGAGCCATTACCAATAAAACCATCTAATGCAAAACCAGAAACATCCAGCTCAAATGCGGTATTTCCGGCAAAACCTCCTATCCCGGCCTGCTCTATGGAACCAAGGCTTATTGGGAAACCCCTGCCTGATACATCCATATTAAAAAGTTCTCTTGCGTTTGTTCTTAGATCCGCCATTCCATTAAAAGCAGCGCTTCGGTTGATTCCAGCTGTTTCATCCATGGAAAGCCTTAAGCTTATGGGTATATTGGACAGGTCTGGGTCAGAGCTTACACCCCTTAGATCAAAGTCCCAGTGCCATTCATTGGGTGTATAAACATCACTTGACATTAATGCCAAAAAGAATCTGGGATACTGTACTACAGGGAATATTACATCCCGTCCCTTAAACTTTTCATATGGAACCTTTTCCGGTTTTGAGGATTTTGGAAGTCTTGCCTGGAGCTCATTGACTTTCTCCATTATCTCTACAGCACGCTGTGCATAGACAAGATATTCGTGTGCAGAATCTGTCAGGATATCCCATATTATGGATTCAAGTATATCAAGAGCAGGTCCGCCGGAAAGATCCAAAAATGAGCGCAAATATGCCATATCGCCTGCAAACGCATCCCTTGCATTTTGCTCTAGCTGCATTGCTGTGTTAAGATCTTCCTGCACAGCATTTACCATGCTTGTTATTTCATTTCCGGCTTCCTGCGCAGAATTAATAAGCGCATTTGCATCACTGATATTTGTCCTTAACAGTTCAATTGTTTGAGGGTCAAGGGTTCTGTAATCATTCATATTTATATTTAAAATGTTTGTGGAACGTTCCCTTAGATCCGCTACCCTGCGCTGGCTTGCTTGCATCTGGGACTGCCATCTGGCAGATGCATCGTTATACGCAGAAATGGCTTCCCCGTACAGTTTTGGTGTTTGAAGCTTGTCGTATTCCTGGTTTAATAAAGCCATTGGGTCAAAGTTTGACAAATCCACCAAAGGCGGGATATCCTGCTTTTCCCTTTCCGGCCTTTGTTGTGCTGGCCTGCCTGGCAATGCCCCTGATGTTCTGCGCGGGGTCGCGAATCTTATGGCATCTGCACGTATCTCTTCGATATAAACCTTTCCCCTTAAAACAGCTGCCGGCCTTAGGCGTATTGCCATGCGGTCAAACTGTATAAGGTTCTGCATGGGGCTGTCCCTGTCAGCTATCTCAAGACCACTCATACCCACTTCAAACCTTATAAGGCTTAAGCGGAAATTGTGAACATTAACCTTTGCTTCAAATATTGCTTCAAGGCCTGTTTCAAGAGCTCTGCCCAATATGGGATTTATCAAAACAGTAAAAAAGAAGATAAGACCCGCAACAATGGCGCCCACAATAAATAAAAGAGGAAAGTTTACAGGGCCTTTGCGGTTTTTCTTTATGTCTTTTTTCAATAATTTAAGTTTTTTAACATCATCCTTTTCAAGGTCTTCCCGGACTTTGTAAAGCTCTTCTTCCTTGTTATACGCATAAGCAGAAACAATAAGTTCCTTGTCTTTTTTATGTTCGATAAAACGCAGGTATTTTTTTTCAAGGTTTTCCTTGCTTATTGATTTTTTATAAAATCCCGGTGCTTTTTTTGCCATATATACTCCTGCCTATTTTCCGCTTCCAGCTGCCTTGAATAATTTATCCAGGATGGGATAAAGGGGGAACTTTATAACTGCCTTGTAGACCTTGCTTCCCCTGATCTTGCTTATCAATGTGTTACGGTAAAACGGGATAAAAAGCATCATTAAAAAGAAAACCGGGAGCCACAGTATCAAACCACTTACAAGCCCGCCTGCAACAAGTGTATTGTAAAACCTTGTAAAAGGCACAAAGGGCATATTGTAAAGCATTGTATATAAAGGCTGTAATGCCTCAATATGCAGCACTTCCCAGCCAACAATATCCAAAAGGGGGTTTAATAAACCCATAAAGAGCTTTAGTATACCCATTACAAGAATTTTTGACCAATGATGGTGCTTAAAGAAAAATGAACAGGCAAAAAGCACAACCCAAAAAACATTTCCTGCCGGAATTAATGCCAGCAATAAACCCCAGGAAAAACCTGCTGCAATCTGTTCTTTTTTAAGATTGCCGTTAAGGGCTTTTACAAGTTTTACAACTTTTTTAATCATGGGGTAATGATAGCACTTTAGAGCCATTTTGAGAAGGTTCACTAAGAGATAGCCAAATGGATGACAACTGCAGCCATTTGGCTTATAATTAAATCACTGGAGTAATTCAATGAAGATTTTAAAAAGGGTCCTGATTATATTTTTTAGCGTTGTATTGGCAATTTTTCTTATATTGCTTTTAACTCCGCTTTTGTTCAAAGGGCAGCTCCTTGAAATCGCAAAACATGAGCTTAACAATATGCTTGAAGCAGAAGTTGAGTTTTCTGATCTTAATCTTTCATTCATCCGCAATTTCCCCAATGCTTATATTGCCCTGGAAGATTTATCTGTAACCGGTATTGGTGATTTTGAAGATCAAACGCTTGCATCATTCAAAAGCCTTAGTATTACAGTGGATATTTTAAGCGTAATCAGAATGGACAATATACAGGTAAAATCAGTACTGCTCGACCAGGCTATGGTATATGCGCATATACTGGAAGACGGCCGGGCAAACTGGGATATAATGAAGCCTAGTGAAGCAGCTGATCCTGTTACAGCTCCGGTTCCGGCAGAAGTGCAGCCTTCAGAGCCGGCTCCTGCATTCAGGATAGCTTTAAACAGATTTGAGATACGCAATGCTTCCCTTGGTTTTCGTGATGATTCTGCCAATATGACAGCAGAGGCTAATGGTTTTAATTTCTTTTTGCGCGGTGATATGTCACTGGAGCAGGTAGATCTTAATCTTAACCTTGACATTGCAGAAGTAAATTTCTGGATGGGCGGCATACGCCTTTTAAACAATGCACATGTCGGCCTTGCCTCAGAAATTGCAGCTGATATGACAAACATGTTTTTTTCACTCAAAGATACAAGGTTTAACCTTAATGAAATTATACTTAAACTTGCTGGTACTGCCGGTATGCCGCCGCAAAGCATTACAAATGACATAAACATTGACCTTGCCTTTGCAACTGAAAGAACTGATTTTAAAAGCCTTTTATCGCTAGTCCCTGCAGTGTATATGCAGGACTTTGGATCAGTTACAACCACAGGCAGCCTTAATCTTGAAGGTGACATTAAAGGCACGTTTAACGAAAACCAGATGCCCAATGCAAGTGTAAACCTTACAGTTGATAATGCCATGTTCAGATACCCTGATCTGCCAAGATCTGTAGACAATATAAATATCGCAGTTAATGCATTTTACGACGGAGCTGTATTTGACAACACAACATTGGATGTAGACAGGTTTAATTTTGTTATGGCAGGGAACCCTTTTAATGCTGAACTGCATGTAAAAACACCGGAAAGCGATATGGAGGTTTCAGCCAGGTTTGCAGGCAGAATAGAACTTGACTCTGTAGCGGACATAGTACCATTAGACGACATTATCCTTAAGGGTCTTTTGGAATGTAACCTTGCCCTGGCAGGACATCTGTCAACACTTGAAAACGAGCGTTACGAAGATTTTTATGCCCAGGGTATGATAGGGCTTAGCGGTTTTGATTTCCAAAGCCCTGAACTCCCCATGGCAATTAAAATAATAAACACACGCCTTGATTTTACACCAAGAAGAGTAGACCTTTCAGACTTCGATATCATTGCAGGGAACACAGACCTTGCCTTGAACGGTGCACTGGAAAACTTTATACCTTTTGTTTTCAAAGGCGATACAGTGCGCGGCAACCTGAACCTGAGATCGAATAATATTGATTTAAATGAATTTCTTACAAGCGACAGCACTGAACAAGCTACAGCACAGGAATTACCTGAAGATTCTGGCTCGCTTTCTGTAATTGAAGTGCCGCAAAATATCGACTTTACAATGAATGTGAACATAGGCAGGATACTTTTTGACAAACTTGAAATATCAAACACATTGGGCAGGCTTTTGATTAGGGACGGTAAAGTCCAGATGCAGAATCTGGGTATGAACCTGCTTGAGGGCAGCATGGTACTTAACGGCGAGTATAATACCCAGGATATTTCCCTGCCATCAATTGATTTTGACATGGATATAAGACAGTTTGATATACAAACCGCGCTCTCGTCATTCGACATACTGGAAACAATACTGCCCAATCCACAGAACTATACAGGCAGAGTATCAGCAGACATGACCCTGCACAGCATACTTGGAGATGATTTTAGTCCTGTACTGGATACCATTGCTTCAAGGGGCAGGCTTCAGACTCAAAACTTACAAATACAGAACTCCCCGATTTTTGGAGCAATGGCAGATCTATTAAAAAATGAATCCTGGCGTACTCCAACTCCCGGTAACCTTGATATAGGCTTTGAAATCAGAAATGGACGCCTTATAGTCGAACCAGTACATATGAACATTGCAGAGTCAAGGTTTACTTTGTCAGGGGAGCAGGGTCTTGATTCATCTTTGGATTACAGGGTGAATGTAGCTGTTCCTGTTTCAGGCATTGGTGCTGCTGCAACTGATGTGCTTGGAAGGATACCCGGAGGGGCAAATGTCAGGGAGATCAGCGTAACAGGGCTTGTAGGCGGCACAGCTGCAAATCCCAATGTAAGGCTTGATATGGCTGACATGGCTGGTACGGTTGTCAGCGCTGTCACTGAACAGATTAGCGGTAGAATAGATGAAGCCAGAGAGCAGGGCAGGGAAGAAGTAAACAGACAGATCAATGCAATACTGGCAGAAGCAGAAAGACAGGCCGACAGCATACGCAATACAGCCAGGCAAAGCGCTGACAGGCTGCGCACTGAAGCCAATAGCAATGCTGACAGGATTGAAACGGAGGCTGAATCCAGAAATGCTGTTGAACGCCGGCTTGCCCAGGCAGCTGCTGCCAGACTGCGCAGCGAAGGCGAAGAAGCTGCCTTAAGGGTTGAGCGTGAGGCTGATAATCAGGCCAATGCTGTTATGGATGCAGCAAGAAGAAGAGCTGAGGAGCTTAGGCAGTGAGGAATTTTCCAGCAGATCTACTTTTTTTCCGGGGTTGCAGCTATTTTTGTATCAACAGAATTGAGTATAACCTGGAGCTTGTCTTTTTCAATTAAGTCTATAAGCCGGGCTTCTGTATAACGTTTGGCACCTTCGCTAAAAATTCCGACTGTCAAGCAAATACCCTTGCCAGCCTTGACTTCCTTAAGATGCGAGTGGAAATCCCTGACCACAAGTTCTCCAATAGCGCCCTGGGTGCGTATAAAACGGAACATTATCAGGTCAGACCATTTTTGCGTATCAACTTCTGTAAGTATATCTGCCCATTCATTTTTATTGACAGTAATGCTTGTTATTTTAATTTTTGCGCGCGGGAAATAGCTCATAACAATCTTGCGGCACAGCGCTACAAAGTCGCCTGAAGGAGCCATAAGGAATATTTGTAAATTTTTATTTGCATTGAGTTCCTGATATCTGTTTAATAAAGGCCCTACATCCTTGTAATTGGGGTTTTCTACATATATTTCCTTAAGATGGGCAATGGCTTTACCCATATCATTAAGCTTTAAATACGAAGAGGCAAGCCTGTAGCGGAGTTCCATCTTAACATCTGGTTTTATATTCTGATGGCGCAGACCTATTTCAAAATCATTGACAGCTTTTTCATACTGCCTTGCATTAAAGCTGATCATGCCTGAAGTAAGACAGGCGCTGGGACCCATCACAGGGTCTCCTCTTAAATGGCTGAATATACGCTGTGCCTGTTCTGTTTGATTTGCTTCATAATAACATTCTGCAAGAGTATAAAGGGATTCCTTGTCATCTGGTGCAAGGTCTATGGCCTTACGGATTAATGTCATGGCTTCTTTGTGTTTTTTCAACCTGAAATATGAATGTCCCAGGGTACGTAAGGTAGCAGTATCATCAGGTTCCTGTGTTCTTGCTGTATTTAACAGGGTTATGGCTTTTTCATAATTATTTTTCTGAAATTCTAAAACCCCAAGATTATAATTTACTTCAAAATTATTCTGCCTGTGCGATCTTGCTATATTAAAACCCTTGTATGCATCATCTGATAGACCCAATTTCATGGCAGAAAAGGCATAACGGAAGGAAACTTCAAATTCATCAGGTCCATGTAGGTCAAGTTCCATTAATGTGCTGTATATTTTATATGTCTGATCCCAGGCTTCTCCACGGAAATATATGTCTCCTGCACTTTTGAGGGCATCAGGGTTTCTGGGGTCTTGAGATAGCTTTTTTTCTGCTTCTTTAAGGGTTTTTTCCCTGCTTCCGGAACTTTTTGAGCTTGAAGAACCCTTGGATCGTCCTATGGTAATAAACATCACAAAAACTATTACAATTATTAATACTACTGCCATAAGGATGGGAATCATAAAATCCATACTATATATATATCGGAAAATTATAAATTAATCTTCAATATGTATGTTACGAAGGCGTTGACAAATCAGGGGTCATCGCCTACCATGATTATTGGGAGAAAGGGAGTTAAAAAGTGGTTGCTGCTATTGGCATTAAGCTTGCTAATGGGGATTTTTATTCAATATTGGATGAAAATACTCCTGCAAAAAAAAGACTGGTTCTTACTACAGTTCATAATAATCAAAAAAGCGTACAAATAGATCTGTATAAAAGTAATGCCAGAACCATGGCTGATTCTGAATATTTAGGAACTCTGGTTATTAGTAATATTAGATCCCGTAAAAAGGGTGAAGTCTCCATAGAACTGGAAGTTTTATCCACAAAAGACGGAAATATTACTGTAAGGGCTTTTTGTGCAGACTCTGCCCAAAAAGACCATCAAATTTTAAATATTTCCCTTGCTTCCCTGAGCAGTCACGATGATTTTGACATGCCGGATTTTGATCTGGAAGATGGAAGCTCCGATCATGCAGCTGATGATCTTTATGAAAGACCAAAAAAAACAAGACCCGGTAAATCACCGGTTCTTTTAATTGTACTTATCCTTCTGCTTATTATCCTTGGATTGGGTATTTGGTATTGTTTTGTTTATGCAGGGGTTGAATTATGCGGGATTGCGGGCTTTTTTAATATGATTAGAGAAAGCGTATTAAGGCTTTTGCCAGGGAGTTAATTGCGCTTTTTAATTTTTAAAAAAATAATTTTCTTTGTTCTGCTTGCAATACTTACCCCATCCTGCGGCACGACTCAAAGCTCATATACTGCTTTTTTTGAAGGGTTATTAATTGAATCCCTTGCTAATACCATGGGCGAGACTGAAGCTGTAAACCAAGCAGAGCAAAGCAGACAGCTTTTTGCCCAGGCTCTTGAAAAATCACCGCTTCCAATACAGAGGGAAGCTGCAAGAAAACTAATTCTGCCTGTTCTTGATAATGATGAAGATTTTGCGCGTAAAGTGCTTGGGCTTGCAAGCAATCGTAATATAAGGGATGACAGGCATATATTAAGCCTTAGACTTGCCTGCCTTTATCGCCTTGGGCGGTATGCAGAAGTAATCCGCAATTTTGAAAGCTTTGAACAAACAGCTTCCAGTGCAGACATAATTCCATGGAATACTGCTCTTTATATTTTATCTTTATTTAAGAGCGAAGGCAGCCAGGATGCCGGTGTAATGGAAAAAATTTATAGCAAGTCACTGGACTTTTTATTGACATCTGCTTTAGATGCTGCCTGGCATTGGGCTTTAAACGAATTTACTGCAAACGGAGCTTTATTCTTCAGCCCTGCTGAATTTTCTGCTTTTTCTTTAAGAGCAGAGACAGCGCGTTCAGCTTTTGGCAGAGGCACACTTTATTTTGGCCTTTCAATTGCCCAAGGAGGACTTCCTCTTTTTTTACAGTACCCCCAATTATTTACTGATGCAGGCAGGTCAATTCAATTTACAAATGCTTTTATTGATGAAGGAATACAGTTATTCAGCAGCTGGGAAGAGGATCTGCAGGATTTTGAAAGGAATCCTGATTTTATTGTTAATCCAGAGACAAGATATTTACTCCCTTATTTTCTGGGAAGAATATATCGACAGGCCGGACAAACAGGCAATTCCACCCAGGCTTTTGAAAGGGCTTTAAGGTATGCACCAACACCTTTACAGGCTGATGCCTGTATTTGGTATATACTGATGAATGCCATAAGAGAAAATCAGCAAACAGCTGTTTCAGTTTTAAAAACTTATATACCACGCATGTATTCTTTACCTTATTTCAGGGATATTTTTGACAGGTTTTCCCAGTACCTTGTCAGTCGCAGGGACTTTAGAACCATCGAAGAGATCTATTCCCTGCTTTTATCCAGAAGCAACACTGGAAACCTGGCTTTTGTAATGAGTGCTGCAGCTCAGTATCCATGGATTTTGGGCAGAGCCATTGAGGAAGGCTATTTTTCTTCAGCAGAAAATTACAGAAATTATTTTCAGGCAATTTATAATGAAGAAAGTTCACCCCTTTATTACAGAATTTTAAGTGCAGTAAAACTGGACTTGGTTTTTAGCCTGCCTGATAATGTATCAGAAGCCCCAAATCGCATGGAAACATTAGATATTTCACAGGAAGCAGCATTTCTTCTTGAGTTTTTTAATCATAATGCTGCACATCTTATTATGCCTTATATACGTGAATACCAGGATTTACTTGAAATCCATGAGCTTCGTCTAATCGCAGCTGCCCTTGCAGATGCAGGCCTTGTAAATCAATCTCTTAACCTTATTACTGCCTATTCCAGAATAATTGGGCATTCCATGACCCGCGAAGATTACGAGCTTTTTTTTCCAAGACCTTTTTTGGATCTAATGGAATCATACACCCAGCTTACAGATCTAGCTCCTGAACTTTTTTTTGCAATAGTACGCACAGAAAGTTTTTTTATGCCGGAAGTAGCCTCCCATGCAGGAGCCATTGGTTTAAGTCAGCTTATGCCGGCAACAGCCCTGGACATGGCTTCAAGGATTGCCCGCACTACAGGACCTGATTACCGCAGCCCTGAGTACAGTACAGGCGATGGTATTGATCTAAGAAACCCAGAGACAAATATCCATATTGGCAGTTTTTACATGAATTACCTTTTACAGACCATGGACAGTCCCATGCTGGCTCTCCTTGCCTATAATGGCGGTATGGGCAGGGTAAGGCGCTGGCGTTCAGCAGAACCTAATTTTCCGGATGATCTTTTTCTAGAAACCATAGAATTTCCGGAAACACGGGAATATGGCCGCAGAATTTTACAGGCTGCCGCAATATATGGATATCTTTACTATAATATGAACACAAGTGATGTAGTTGCCGATATATATAGATGATGAATACATCTGTAAGAAATATATCCCAGGTTTTATCTGTGTCAAAAGACCGTAAAATTACTCTTGGCATTTCATTTGGTTTTGCAATCTCAGGTCTGATACTGGGTATTTCAATTTTAGCTTCCCTTTTTGAACTCTCTGCATTTTTGGCTTTACCTGGCAATTTATTTGTCAAAGCTTACGGAGGCCTGGCATTTTTAATCCCTTTATATCTTTTTTATGCTGCCTATGTTCTTTTAGATCCAGCTTACAGGCCGGATAGAATATTTCTTCTTTTTGGATTAATTATACCTTTTATTACTATAACTTTTGGCTCTTATATAATCAGGAATTTTGAAGATTTAAGTTATAATACTTTGTTTTTGGCCAGAGCAGGCAGACTTGGTACAGGATTTTTCTTTGCGCTTATTATTGCTATGGAATTGATTCTTTTGGTTCTTTTAAGAGCTTTACTCTTTGTAAAACCTGAGTCTGGAAAACCTTCTGGTATAGCAAGGCTTTTTCTGCCAGCTCCAAAATACCGCAAATTAAAGGATATTTATACTCAGGCAGCTGCAGCTTATTCTGCAGACCCGCCTCCACAAAATATGGAAGAAAAACCGGAGCTTTTAGAACCACTTGAACTTGAAGATATAGAAGATGAAATTGAAGATAAATATAAAGCCCCCGATGTGCATCCAAAAGAAGCACATCCAAGGGATGTAGAGCTCGCCCTTAAAGAAGCAGAAAAAGCCGCTGCAAGGCACGAGTCTGCAAAAGACAGCCTTAATTCCCAGATAAAAGCTACACATGGAGCAGGCACTGCCAGTTTGCGCAAACGCCACAAGCTTTATGCCATACCTGTCGAAGGCCTTTTAAACCAATACCCTGATGGTGAATACTGGATCATTGATGATGCAACTCGAAGTGCAGCTCTAACACTTAAAGAAACCTTAAAAGAATTTAATATACAGGCAGAAGTTACAGGCATTAAAAAAGGCCCTGTAATAACCATGTTTGAAATACTCCCTGCTCCTGGCGTTAAACTTTCAAAGATTGTAAATCTTCGGGACAATATTGCCCTGCGTTTAGCTGCTTCTTCTGTGCGTATTGTAGCCCCTATTCCAGGGAAACATGCTGTTGGTATAGAAGTTCCCAATGCAAAACGCAATATAGTCTCTTTTAGAGAAATAATAGAAGGTGAATTGCTGGATACAGGCAAGAAACCGGAGATCCCCATAGTGCTTGGAAAAGACATTACAGGAGAAGCCCAGACCGTAGACCTTGCAGCAATGCCGCACCTTTTGATCGCAGGTGCAACCGGTTCCGGAAAGTCAGTGTGTGTTAACTCCATGATACTTTCCATACTGTATCAAAAATCCCCTGCAGAATGCAGGTTGATTTTAATTGACCCAAAAATCGTGGAGCTAAAGCTGTATAACGACATTCCCCACCTGCTTACTCCTGTAATAACAGAACCAAAAAAAGCATTTCAGGCCCTCCAGTACTGTATATCTGAAATGGAACGCCGTTATGCCTGCCTTGATTCACTTGGGGTGCGGGATATAAGGAGTTATAACAAGCGTATTAATGAACGAAACATGGCAGCAGAAACCATGCCATATATAACTGTGATCATTGATGAGTTTGCAGATCTTATGGCAACTACAGGAAAGGAACTGGAATCTACTGTAGCGCGCCTTGCAGCAATGAGCCGTGCAGTGGGGATTCATCTTGTACTTGCAACCCAGCGTCCATCCATTGATGTAATAACAGGTCTTATAAAAGCAAATATACCAAGCCGTATTGCGTTTATGGTTGCAGGCAGGATGAACAGTCAGATAATTATTGACAGCCCGGGCGCAGAAAAACTTTTGGGCAGGGGAGACATGCTTTATTCAGGTGTTGTAGATCCCTTCCCAATACGCATACAGGGAGCATTTGTATCGGAAGAAGAAGTTGAACGGGTAGTGGAATATGTTAAGACCCTGGGTGAACCTGATTATATAGACGACGAGATTTTTTATGATGAAGAGGAAGATGAAGGCCCATCACTTTTTACAGAAGGAGATGATCCCCTGTACGATAAGGCTTTAGAGATTGTTTTTCAGCAGGGCAGGGCCAGTGCCAGTTTTATTCAGCGCCGTCTTAAAATAGGCTATAACAGGGCAGCAAGGCTTGTGGAAGAAATGGAACACAACGGAGTAGTAGGCCCTGCCCAGGGTTCTAAACCCAGGGAGCTGTTGCAGATGGGAGCTTCTTTAAAACGTATAGGTTAGAATTGCAGCTATACGATAAAATGTAAGCCTTAAGTTTCCGTTTTCATTGCTTATGGGCAAATCCTGATACCAGTATCCATTTTTATTTTCCAGGTCTGAAGTCCCGTGATTTCGCCTTGTCCTCATCTGCGCTATCAATGTAGCATTAAAGTTAGGTGTTATTCCAAAATTAAACATGGTTGAAAATGTCCATTTGGGCAGGTTAGCTCCCCAATAATTCTTGCCTGGATAATCATATAGATTGTAATCTGCTTCTGCCATAATACCAATAAAATCAAGAACAGGAGATAGGGGCATTTGATAACCCAGAACCATATTTGAGTAAAGTGCCCAGCCGTTCATGTTTTCTCCGTCATCATTTTCAAATACCCAGGATTCTCCTGATACTGCACGGGTATAAGTAGAAAAGCGCAGTTGGTTATAAACCCTAAAAATTACATGGCTCCAGTCTCCTGGGATTAGTGCTGCCATGTCAAATTGCAAGGCTCCGCCAGCCCAGACGCTCCATTGAAAGCCATCAAAAGGTTCACCTGTTATTTCTGATTTACGCGGGCTTCCGCTCCAGGAACCTATAGGCCTGTTTATACCAATACCGTTTCCCAAAGGCATGTTCCAGCCAGAACCAATACGGCCGCCAGTATCAATTTCCAGAAATGCTATAGGTGTAAATATAAATTCTCCGATTCCAGCCAAAGATACAGGTGTTAATTCTGCTGTAATGTTAGCTCTTATATTATTCCCTTTAGTAAGCGGGCTTGTGCCGCGCAATACAGGAAACAGAAAGCTTTGGGTAAGGCTTAATTTTGCTTCTGGTCTTGTGGAAATCTGCAGTGAAAGGCTTGTAGATGTAGTGATCCCTTCATCCCCCTTAAGTATAACACCGGGGATACATAAAAAAACAATTGTAAGTACAAATGCAAGATAAAAAGGTTTTTTATAAAACTTTTTACACATAAAACAGCTTCCTCCGGATACAGCTTTGTCTTTATGCTACTGCTTCGTAGCCAGCGCGTATGGCATCTGCATTCATGCCAATAAAACCATGCTTGTCAGGCGGAAAGAACTTCTTTAAAATTCCATCAATATCATTTAACTTGAGTGCTCCCGAGATCCTTGCCATGGCGCCTAACGCAACCATGTTTGCTATACGTATATCACCGATTTTTTCTGCAAGGATTGTAGCTTCCACTTTTGCAACTTTTATGTCCTTCCTCTTTGGTTCTGTTTTTACCAAAGTGGTATTTATAAGCATAAGACCTGAATCTTTGACTATCCCTTCGCAAAGCGGGAGGGAATCCATATTCATAACAAGTACAGAATCCGGTGTTGTTACAAGCGGGCTTGCAATTTCTTCATCAGATATAATAACGCCAGCTCTTGCAATGCCGCCTCTTTTTTCCGCACCATAAAAAGGAAAGCATGTAACGTTTTTACCTTCCTGTATGGCAAAGTAAGCCCAAATCTGCCCAAGGGAAATTATCCCCTGGCCGCCGAACCCGGCAAAAAAACTTTTTTCAGTCATTATACGCTCCTTAACCCTGTCGTCCGGATGCTGTGTTTTTGATTTCGCCTAATGGAAAAACCGGAACCATGTTTTTATCAAGCCAGTCAGAAGCTTCTCCTGCGTCAAGACCCCAGCCAGTCGGACACTGGGCAAGGACTTCCACCATTGTAAAACCCAGCCCCTGCATCTGGAGTTCTAAAGCCTTGCGTATATAGCTTCTTGTTTTGCGTACATTTGCCGCATTATGTACAGCCCCTCTTGCAATATAAACAGTTCCGTCGAGTGTATTAAGGAGCTCGCAAACCCTTATTGGGTAACCCATGCCTGCTGTAACAGGATCGCGGCCTAAAGGTGAAGTTGTGGCTTTCTGGCCAACAAGGGTTGTCGGCGCCATCTGCCCGCCAGTCATGCCGTAAATGGCATTATTTACAAAGATCGTTGTAAACTTTTCTCCGCGGTTGGCTGCGTGGATCATTTCCGCAGTTCCTATGGCAGCCATGTCTCCGTCCCCCTGATAACATATAACAAGGTGATCTGCAAGTACACGTTTTACACCTGTTGCTGCTGCCGGGGTTCGGCCGTGTGCCGGCTGAACTGTATCGACATCAAAATAAAGGTCTGCCCAGATTGAGCAGCCAACCGGGTTTGTCAGGACTGTTTTTTCACGCAAACCCATTTCGTCGATTATTTCTGTAATAAGGCGGTGGATAATTCCGTGGCCGCAGCCGCCGCAGTATTTTGTTGTTACTTTAGAAAGACTTTTTGGATGACCGTATAATAGTTTTTCACTCATAATAATTATTTCCCCAGTATTTTCTTGATTTCTTCAAGGATCTCTTTCTCATTTGGAATGACCCCTCCGCAATGACCCAATAGATGGACCGGTGCTTTGCCAAGAACAGCAAGCCGCACATCTTCAACCATCTGTCCAAGGCTCATCTCAACTGTAAGAATTGGTTTTCCTCTTTCAGCTATTTTTGCATACTCGTTATTGGGAAAGGGCCAAAGCGTAATGGGTCTAAAAAAACCAACCTTTATGCCCTGTTTTTCTGCAAGTTTTTTTGCTTCCTGGCATACACGCGCAGAAGTGCCGTATGCTGTCAGTATAATGTCAGCATCTTCGCAGCCAATGGATTCATAACGTACTTCATTTTTTATTATGGTCTGATAACGCTTAAAGCGTTGAACAGATTTATCTTCCAGAGATTCAGGAACAAGGTCAATGGATGTTATATGTATAGAATCACGGACTTTTCCGCTGGAGTCTTTTGATTTTGCCATGTGGCCGACACACCAGGGGCGTTTAGGAAGCTCGTCAAGGGATTTTTCTTTTGGCAATACAAGCCCTTCACTTAACTGACCCAGCATGCCGTCAATAAGAACTATTACCGGCATTCGGTATTTGTCTGCCAGGTCAAAAGCCTCGTATGTAAAATCCGCAGATTCCTGAACACTCTTTGGTGCAAGTACTATGCAGAAATAATCTCCATGCCCGCCGCCCTTTACTGACTGAAAATAATCACCCTGTGCAGGAGCAATGGAACCAAGGCCTGGACCGCCGCGGGCAACATTGACAACAACGCAGGGTACATCAGCGCCGGCTGCGTAGGAAATGCCTTCCTGTTTAAGGCTCATGCCAGGGCTGGAGGAGCTTGTCATGGCTCTTGCTCCGGCGCAGGCAGCTCCGTAAACCATATTGATTGCAGCTACTTCGCTTTCTGCCTGGATAAATACCCGGCCTTTGGCGAGCATGTGCAAAGACATATATGCAGGGATCTCGTTCTGCGGGGTTATGGGATAACCAAAATAAGCTGTGCAGCCCGCCCTTATTGCAGCTTCAGAAATAGCTTCATTTCCCTTCATTAATACTTTTTCCATGTTCACTCCTATATACTTTTATACGTCGCGTTAGCTATGGAACTAACCAGCCAATTCATAAACTTCAATACAAACATCCGGGCATACTTCGTAGCAATTCCCGCAGGCAATGCATTTTCCATAAGCTGGATTATCTTTGTTTACTGTTTTTGCCGGATGAGTTCCTGTAGAATTAAGCTCTGGATCCATTTCCAATACCTTTACCGGGCAGGAGCGTATGCACAGATAGCAACCTTTACATAATTCTCTGTCAATAATTACTTTTCCTTTTTTGGCCATGACCACCTCTTTTCTTGATTGAGTATTATTATTTAAATATATTTAGTTATTATATACAAGTGAAGTAAAGCGACCTGGGGTATAAAGCTGTTTACTTACCCTTTTCTGCCTTTTTTTGTGTTCCAGCTCTCTCGCAGCCTGTCTTTGAATTGGATTGAGCATGGTACTTCATGCATGCTTTGCAATCCGAATGCCTTGGGCAGCTTGTGTTTGAACAGCTGCATTTATCTTTTCCATCAATCAGCATAATTTTTCCTTTATTCAGCGTAAAAAAGACCGCCCAAATGGACGGTCTTTGGCAATATGTGTCATGGAGTTTGCATAGCAAACTCCAAACTATTAAAAAGCGCTAGCGCTTTTTAATAGTCCATGCCTCCCATTCCGCCCATGCCGCCGCCTGGCATTGGAGGTGCATCTTTTTTCTCTGGTATATCTGTAATCGCGCATTCTGTAGTAAGCAGAAGGCTTGCTATGGAAGCAGCATTCTGAAGCGCAAAACGGGTAACTTTTGCCGGGTCAATGATGCCGGCTTTTATCATATCCACCCACTCCATCTTGGCAGCATCAAAACCAGTACCTTTTTTCGAAGTTTTGGCTTTTTCTGCTATTACCGCACCGTCAAGGCCTGCATTTTCTGCTATCTGGCGAATCGGTTCTTCCAGAGCACGGTTTACGATTTTGAATCCGACTTTTTCATCATCACTAAGACCATTTAAATTGGCTGAGTCAAGGGCAAGAGCAGCTGAAATCAGGGCTATTGCACCGCCGCTTACTATGCCTTCTTCAATGGCAGCTCTTGTTGCTGAAAGGGCATCTTCAACACGGTGTTTCTTTTCTTTAAGTTCAACTTCTGTTGCAGCTCCGACATTGATCACAGCAACACCGCCTGCGAGTTTTGCAAGTCTTTCCTGGAGTTTTTCCCTGTCATAGTCAGATGTGGTATCTTCGATCTGGGCTTTGATCTGGGCTATCCTGTCCTGAATATCTTTTTGTTTGCCTGCTCCATTGATAATAGTGGTATTATCCTTGTCGATTTTTATGGTTTTTGCCTTGCCAAGCTGAGAAAGCTCTGTATTTTCAAGTTTAAGACCAAGTTCATCTGAAATGACCTCACCACCGCTAAGAATGGCAATGTCTTCGAGCATAGCTTTTCTGCGATCGCCAAAACCAGGGGCTTTTACCGCGCAAGTTCTAAGGGTTCCTCGCAGGCTGTTTACAACCAGGGTTGATAGGGCTTCGCCGTCAACATCTTCAGCAATGATAAGCAGGGGCTTGCCGCTTTGGGCTACTTTTTCCAAAAGCGGAAGCATATCCTTCATGCTTGAAATCTTTTTATCATGAATGAGTATATAGACATCTTCGTAAACGCTTGTCATGGTATCGCGGTCTGTAACAAAATATGCTGAAATATACCCACGGTCAAACTGCATTCCTTCAACAAATTCTATGGAAGTATCCATGGTTTTTGATTCTTCAACAGTTATAACCCCGTCTTTTCCTACTTTTTCCATGGCATCTGCTATTGTATTGCCGATTTCATTGTCATTATTTGCTGAAACCGATGCAACATGGGAAATTTCTTCTTTGTCTTTGATTTCTTTTGAATTTTTCTTGATTTCTTCAACCGCAATTACTACAGCTTTATCGATTCCCTTTTTGAGTTCCAGGGGAGCAATGCCTGCAGCAACAGATTTAAGCCCTTCTTTAACCATGGAATAAGCCAGTACGGTTGCAGTAGTAGTTCCATCGCCTGCTACATCATTGGTTTTTGTTGCTACTTCCTTTAGAAGCTGAGCACCCATGTTTTCATAAGGGTCTGCCAGCTCAATTTCTTTTGCTACAGAAACACCGTCTTTTGTTACTGTTGGGGCTCCGAATTTTTTGTCTAAAAGAACATTCCGCCCCTTGGGTCCCAAGGTAACCTTGACAGCCCGGGAAATCTGCTCAACACCTGCTAGCAGTTTGCGGCGGGCCTCCTCGTTGAACAACAACTGTTTCGCCATATTCGTATCTCCTTAAAAATAATGTAAAGTTAATTTACCCCTGAAAAAGGGGCAGTGAATCATATAGACTCACTTATAAACTAACAAATTTAGAATATTTTCGCAATAGGTTCATGAGTTTTAATTTAAATAAATAGATTGAAAAAAGCAAAAAAAGATAATATATTTGAAGAAAACACTTGACAAAGAATAAAAAGTGTAGTAGTTTCGAAAAGCTCGCTCATTGATTTTTCGCAAGGGATAAAAATGTGCAAGCTGCTGCGGCACAAGCCGCAAGATATTTGGCAAATACCCAGCACCTATTTTTATGCATAGCTTGGTAATGA
>Ga0099364_10003946_pt1 | contig 22660 bp, 25 predicted proteins | sample TergutTh196P3_FD_73070 | JGI IMG/M metagenome (GOLD analysis project Ga0099364, IMG submission 73070) | Microcerotermes parvus P3 segment gut microbial communities from Pointe-Noire, Republic of the Congo - Th196 P3 | ecosystem: Host-associated > Arthropoda: Insects > Digestive system > Gut ...
GTACTGGACGGAGAGGCTGTTGCCGTTGATGCTGACGGAAAACCCCGCCCGTTTCAAGATATATTGAGGCGTTTTAGAAGAAAATATGATGTGGAGAACACATCCAGAGATATTCCCATTCAAGTGAATTTGTTTGATTTATTGTATGCAGATGGCGTAAGCTACATTGAAAAGCCACTTGTTGAAAGGCGTAAAAAATTATCAGAGCTTGTCAAATCCAACGCCCGCATTCGCGTTGAAGAGCTGACTATTACAAAAGACCCTGAAAAAGCCGCAGAGGTTTACCAAGCCGCTATCAGCGCCGGCCATGAAGGCATCATGATTAAAAACCCGACATCCGCATATTCCCCCGGAAAACGCGGCAAGAATTGGATGAAACGAAAACCGATTATGGATACCTTGGATTTGATTGTTGTCGGCGGCGAATGGGGCGCCGGAAAAAGAAAAAACAAAATCGGATCCTATTTCTTAGCGTGTCTTGATCCCTCAAGAAACATATTTTTAGAGATCGGACGCGTTGGTACCGGTTTAAGCGACGAGCTGCTGGACAATCTGACAGACCAATTTTCGGATTTAATTGAATCGGAATCCGGCGTCACACTCAAATTCAAACCCGAAGTCATTTTTGAAATCGCTTTTGAAGAAATTCAAAAAAGCCCCAACTACCAAGCCGGCTATGCTTTGCGATTCCCAAGACTCATTCGTGTCCGAGATGACAAAACGATTGATGAAATTGATACGATTGATAAAATCGAACACATGTATGGTGCACAAAAAGAAGCGAATTAACAAGATTAGATGAGCTCGTCTGCCGAATATCTGATCAGCGGTTTTGACAAATGTCTTCTTGCCGACGGCGGCACTTCATAATACCCAAGCCGAATATTTCGAGGCACTTTGACAACGATTTTTTCGGATTTTGCTTTTTGTGTCTTACACATTTTGCATCGAAATCCCTGACTTTTCCCTGCCGATTCCATTCTTTTTTGGCAATTCGGACAAAGCGGCGCCTCCTCTTTCACCTTCTCTTCCAAAAAAGTAATTTTAATTTTTTCAAGATTGAGCGTATCAGGATTGAGCGTATCAGGGTTGAGCATATTATCTTTTCCTTTCAGGCTTCCAAAAACCGTGACGCAATCATTTGGAATCAATTGACGGATAGTATGCCTGAATTTTCCGGTCGGCTCATAAGCGGCACATGATAGTTTATTCCCTTCAAAATCACAAATTTGAATGATATCATGCCCTCCTTCAAGTGTTTCGGCGGCTCGGCAAACAACCCCGCTTAAAACATAAGAATGAAGCGGCTTCATTTCAGAAATATTTGAAACATGAATCAAATGGGCATCCGTTCCCTGATTTGTTTTAAACACTTGAGAGCGTTCAATTTCTTCCGAAACGACATATTTTGCCACCTCAAGAACTGCTTCGGGAAAATTGCCGCGAATGCCGAATAATACAGGATCGGGTGACCCCGGAACACAAACAGAAAAGGGCTTTGTTTTTTTTGTAAAATCAATCGTATCCCATGTCTCCGGCGTTGTTTGGCGGTCTGCTTTGATTAAACTTTCTTCATCCACAAAGCGAGTGGGTCCGCCATTGCTTCCCCAATTTTGGGGAAGACGGTAAGCCAGATATTCATACGTTGCTTCCCAATCGGAATGAAGCATTGCCCCGCAGGCTGCCAAAGCTCCGATGAGACCACGACCGTTTTTGAGTGAAAAGAAAGGAATAGAAAAACGATTCAATAGGGAGAAAGCCTCTTCAATTTCAATCACGCCGATGACGGCTTTTTTAAAAAAAGAGTTTAATGATGTTTGAAGAGCCTCATAATTCTGACCATAATCTTCATCAAAAATAAAAACGACGCCCGGATTTGTTTTGTCGCAATCGATTTTGGAATATTCTTCAATACGGGAAATCACATGATTCATAACTGTTTTTTTGAAAAAGGGGGAGGATTCGTTTAAGGTCAATTCGATTCCTAAAGCTGCGTTGCCGCGCGTTTTGTAAGGGATATTCGGATTGAGGCGAATTAAATAAGGGTAGCCTTTGATGACGCCGTATTTTTTGAGCTCATCTGCTAAAAGAGCCGTTAAATAGGTGGTGCACATCCCTTCATTAGAATCCGTATCGTCAATGCCAATCAACATTTAATCTTCAAAAGAGCAGCAACTATTTTTAGATTTCTTAAAGCCTTCGTGTTAAAAAATGATTTAAGTCTTTTTCGAGCCTTCCATTCGATCCAACACATTTAATATTAACGTTATGCAATGGCTGGATAAAAGAGAAAGAGGTCCGACAGAAAGTTTTGAGGCACCGGCTTCTTCAATGGCTTTTTCATCATCCTCAAAAACACCCTGACTGTCTCCTAAAATAAAGACAGGATTGTCAAATAGCGATGATTCGGCTGTCGAAACTCCATCGGTTGCCACAACTCCGTTGGCTGTCGAAACTCCATCAGTTGCCACAATTTCATCGGCTTCAGCAGATACAGTCACCGCTTTGATTTCTAAAATATCTTTCCCATCTTCTTTTAAGTAATAAATCGGTCGCTTTCCTTTCATTTCTTCCAAAAGCACTGTTAAATTTCCCGTTCTGACAAAAACGCCGGGGGTTGATTCTTTTTCAAAGGGGGTGGCGTTGATCAGCAACGCTTTTTGAATCAAAGAGCCTGAGCTTCTTTCATCGGGATTTAAGGAACGCATCGTTTCACCGCAGAAGCGGATAATTTTTTCAGGTCCGGGTTCTCCTTTCAAAACCAAATGAACCATGGCGTCACGGCGCATTCCAAATGAAATAAAAAGAGCAGCTGTTATGCAGCGGCACAAGACGTCCATTCTGCCGGCAGATCCGGGAAGATCGTTAAGAGAGATTTTCCCGCCGGTGACGGCTTTATTTCCGATGATGATAAAATCTTTCATAACAGTAAATTTAAACGCTTCTATAAAGCCCTAACCGAATTTTAAATCAATAATTCTTCGGCGACAAGTTCACGGTGAAGCCATGAAATCGGCTTTATTTGATAACTTTCCAATGCGTCTAATGATGTTTTGGGGGGTCTCTTTTCGATATCATTTAAAATGGTATACAAAATGACATCAGGGTCTCTGTAATCTTTTGAATCCACCCATTTCCAAATGACATCCAAAACCGAATCTTTTTTCGGGTCTGAAACAATTTGTAAAAAACGTTCCGGAGCTTTTTCTGATTTTGGAATTAAAAAGTGAAACGTGTGATCAAAACCGGATTGACTTGCCAGCTTGATGTTTTTGGAATATCTTATTTTTTTCAAGTCCAGCCAATCAACAACATCTTCATAAAACATGCTTTCAACGTGGGATTGTGATAAATAAAACATATTATCAATGGCAAGAGTCGCTTGAATGAGATTGTTCATCATTTGAGGATAATTTTTTTCATTCACGCGGACATAAAGTTGATCATTGCTTAATTTAACATTAAATCCAGCAAGCACTGTATTTAAAATATTTTGTCTTCTTTTTGATTCAAACGAACAGCCTGAGTCCTTTAAATCCGTAATAATGTGTCCTCCATCCGTCAAGAAATAGTCATCTTTTTCCTTCTTGATGTAATATTGGAGCCAATCATTGTGTCTGTCCAAATACGGCGTCGTGATCTCAACATAATCATTTTCGATCTCTTTTAAAAAGGTTTTATCTTTTAACCAGTTTATGTGATGATTTGTCAAAGCTTCAATTTCATCTTTTATATTTATCATATTCAAACACCGATTTTTGGATGACAGGTTTTGTGACAACGTGACAATAATTCATAAAATCGTCAAGCATTTTAAAGATATCATCACATGAAAATAAATTCTTTGGCAATGGTTCTGCCCATTTATCATCATATCCTTCTCTATAAAAGTGGATATGCGGGCATTCTATTACTTGACCGTCCGGATTTGTATGCGGACTTCCGCCAATATCAATCCGCAGCAACACAATATTACTGTACACACGATTCTGATATTTTCTTTTTGATATTTTTATGGCATTTGCCGAAATATCTAAACTAAATTCAATTTTGTTATCTTGAGAATATAGAGGAATGTTAATGTTGCTTGGATAAGAGTATTGAGTATCTCCTTTGTAATGCTTTTCCATATTTAAAAGTTCTTCAGCTTCTTTATTTGATATTGTCATTCTTTAGCCACCAAATAAAATAATCGTTTGCCAGATTCATCTCGAATATTTTAATGTTTTTAAAAATTTATTAGTGAAAACTTTATAAGGCGATTTATCCGAGCAATGTTTTTCCGTAAAAAATCAAAAAAAAAGAAAAGTTTTTTGTTTTTATCTTCTTTTCCCGAAAAGTTTGAGCAAATGAATGAAGAGGTTAACGAAGTCCAAATACAGTTTCAAAGCACCGATTATGGCTAAGTTTTGTGCGAAGGGATCATTGTGGTCTATTGTTTGCCCGATTTTTTTGATGTTTTGGGTATCGTATGCCGTTAAGCCTGCGAAGATTAAAACGGCTACAACGCTTAGTCCGAAACTCACGAGAATGGCGGTTTCCGGTGCAATCATGTATAATATGATATTAAGGATCATGGCAATAACGAGCCCGATTAAAGCCATGATGAGGAATCTTCCAATGCCGCTTAAATCTTTTTTAGTGAAGTAGCCAAACAGACTCATTCCGATAAACATGCCCGATGTCGTCAAAAATACAAGGAATATTGAACTTTCTGTATAAAAAAAGAGAATCGGTGTTAATGTAATTCCGCTGATGACAGAATAAAATATGAATGCCAAAGTTGCCGTTGATGACGACATGGATTTAATTCTCCAGCTTAACAGGATGACAATGGCTAATTCAACAAAGATTAAAATATAAAACAGACCCGATTCGATGAAAAAGGACATGAGGGACGGGCTGCTTAAAACACCAAAAGATGCAACAGCCGTTAACAAAAGACCGATGAACATCCACAAATAAACTTTGGATAGAAATTGGTTTCCTGAATTTTCCGAGTAAGACATTTTTTTCTCCTTTGAAATATTTTGTTTACTGTCTTTTGTTTTGATATTTATTTCTTTTGTTTTTATGTCATTTGTTATTTTATTTTTACTTTTCGTGTTTTTGAGTACTTTCACAAGAAGGTATTATTTTAAATGAAAACACATCAATACAATTCAACATTCAAAAAATAAAATGGAATAATGATGGACTCAAAAAAAGATTTGGAAATTAAAACGCGCAACCGTGATTCGCCGGCATTCAAACTGGTTTCGGAGATGTCTCCAAAAGGGTCACAGCCAAATGCAATTGCTCAGTTAGCCGAAGGCATCAACCGCGGCGACAGATTCCAAACGCTTCTTGGTGTCACCGGCTCAGGCAAAACATACACAGTCGCAAACGTCATTGAAAAAACGCAGCGTCCGACACTTGTCATCGCGCACAACAAAACATTGGCAGCGCAGCTTTATAATGAATTTAAAGAATTTTTTCCTGAAAACCGCGTTGAATATTTCGTCTCCTACTATGATTATTATCAGCCGGAATCTTACCTTCCTGCAAAAGACCAGTATATCGAAAAAGATGCTCAAATCAATCCTCAAATCGAACAAATGCGCCTTGAAGCAACCGCTTCTTTGATTTCCAGAAGAGACGTCATTGTCGTTGCTTCCGTTTCATGTATTTACGGTCTTGGCAATCCCGAAAGCTTTGCCCAAATGGGGGTTGAAGTAACGGTCGGCATGCAAATCAAACGAAACGATTTAATCGGCAAACTCGTCGACAGCTTGTTTGAACGAAACGATCTGGAACTCGTTCCGGGGCGATTTCGAGTAAAGGGCGATACGATTGATGTGGTTCCGGGGTATTACAAAAATATTATCCGCATCGAGCTTTTTGGAAATGAAATCGATCGAATTTCCGAAATTGACATCCTCAACGGAACAAAAAACTTTGACATTGACTCCTTCTACATTTATCCGGCGCGCCATTATGTGGTTCCCGAAAGCGAAGTAAACCGCGCCGTTGAAGACATATTGATTGAACTTGAAGAGAGGCTTCCCGAACTTGATATGCTTGAAGCCCATCGGCTGAAACAAAAAACATTATTTGACATGGAAATGATTCGAGAAACAGGCACCTGTAAAGGAATTGAGAATTATTCCATGCACTTTGACGGACGAAAACCGGGGGAGCAGCCCTATTGTTTGATTGATTATTTCCCCGATGACTTTTTGTTGGTGATTGATGAAAGCCACCAAACCCTCCCTCAAATTCACGGAATGTATAACGGCGACCACTCCCGCAAAAAAGCTTTGATTGATTACGGTTTTCGATTGCCCAGCGCCTTTGACAACCGCCCGCTTCGATTTGAAGAGTTTGAAAAGTATATGAAAAATGCTGTTTTCGTCTCAGCCACCCCCGGCGATTATGAAATCCAAAACTCAACCCAAGTCGTTGAGCAAGTGATTCGCCCGACAGGACTTGTTGACCCTATTGTCGTTGTCCGCCCGATTAAAGGGCAAGTGGATGACATTATCCGTGAAATCAATCAAGTCATTGCAAACGGGGATCGTGCGCTTGTAACAACACTCACCAAAAGGCTGGCAGAAGAGCTTACGAATTATTTGGCAGAAGCCGGCATCAAAACAAGATATTTGCATTCCGATATTCATACCATCGAAAGAACGGAAATTATTCGAAATTTGCGGCTTGGCAATTTTGATGTATTGGTCGGCATCAACCTTCTCAGAGAGGGCTTAGATATCCCCGAAGTCGGCTTCATCGGAATTTTAGATGCCGACAAAGAAGGATTTTTAAGAGACACACGCAGCCTGATTCAAATCATCGGTCGTGCCGCACGCAATTCCAATTCAAAAGTTGTCTTATACGCCGATAAAAATACCGGTTCCATTGAAAAAGCAATTGAAGAGACCACAAGACGTCGAAACATCCAATTGGAATTTAATAAAAAGAACGGCATCGTGCCGCAAACGGTCAAAAAGCCGATTCGTGACAAAGTTGCCGAAATAACAGACGTTAAGCATATCCCCAACGCTGAAATTCCAAACATGATCATTCAATACGAAGCCGAAATGAATATGGCTGCAGAGATGCTGGACTTTGAAAGGGCAATTCAAATGCGCGATATGATTCGGGATTTGGAGAAAAAATTAAAGGGTGATCCGGAGCAGGAATCCGAAACAAAAGAGAAGAAGAAACCGCACAGATCCGGCGGGAAAAAGAAAAAAAGTGAACAACACAATCTGTAATGGTTAAATGTTATATGATAAGGATTCGATGTTACCTTTTTTGATTGCATTCATTATCTAAAAGGAGATATTTATATAGCTTAAAAACCATTATGGGCTACGGTATAATATTAGATAATGCCTGTAAAATCCGTAGGCAAAGAATGGAAAATTTAGAACATATAAAAAATCGATTTTTTATTTTTCAAAAAATTGATATTTGAATAAAAAAGCAAAAAGAGGAATTGCCATAAAGTATCCGTTTACACTGCCTGAATTTCCGGACTCGAAATTTGAATATGAAAGAGGCGCTTGGAATTATCAACTCTACAAAGACGAAGTTATTCTCACCCCATCTAAAAAAGAAAAGGGAAGACCATATATCCTAAATAGCGATAATGGTGAAGAGATTAAAATATTTTTGAAACCGCAATTATTGGGTTATGATCCCGTCCCAATCGTGGAAGTGAACGGCAATGTTACTTTGATCGCAGAGAAATTACCGTGGTATAAATATGCCATTGCTTTTATTCCGATATTGCTTCTGACCGGAGGTCTGATTGGCGGATTTATTGGAGGCGTCGCCATCCTTTTTAACTCTAAAATAATTCGAGATGGCAGCAGTCCTCTCGTGCAGTACATCAAAATGATTTTCGTATCCGGTTTGGCTTTTGTTCTTACTTTCTTGGCGATACTTGCGTTTCAGGGCGCTCTTAATTCTATAGATTAAAAACCATTATGGTCAGTACTATTCGTATTATTTTCAAACAAAGAAGTGGATTTTAATGATGCTTTATCACCTTTATGCAATATTCTTCTATGCTATGACAATTTTTGTAATAATAAGCGGAATTGTCATGCTGATTGGAAAAACAGATATGACTCACGACTATCATACAAAGAATAACACAAATCCCGATCATAAAAAAACATTTGGCAAAGCCAGTCTTTTTATGGGCGTCTTTTATTTCTTAGGCGGATCTGTCGCTTTATTGGGTGATGAATGGATATTTCCCGCTTTGGGAATATTTTTGAGTGGCGCAATGCTGGGAACACTTTACATTTTTTTGGGTATCAGAAAGGGAAATAGGAGCATTGAGTGACTGATCACATCGATCCGCCACCTTTTTTTCAAAAAGAAATCTATCCATCGCATTTCACAAGAAATCTGCCTGTCCCATTCAAAAAAAATCCGTCAATAACATTTGATTAGCGTCTGTTTTTTTCAAGTTGGAGACGGCAACACTGATCTGCCGAACTTTTTTATTCGTTGGATTTGCAAGAATCAATTCATCCAGCAAATCAGAGGCATGTCTTTTCAAAAAAGCAATATCGGATGTATGAACTGAATGGCTTTTGGATTTTGTAACGGATGTAAAATCTGCATATCGAAGACCGACTGCAATTGTTTTAAAGAAATATTTTTTATCCGTCAAAAGAGAATGAACTTCTTCACAAACGGCATCGCTTCCCAGTCTTAAGGCGGACGGGTCGTTTGTGTATGGCGTCAGTGAATGAAATCGGCTGATTGATTTGACGTCTGCGGTTTCAATAACTGAGGTTGTGTCAATTCCGTTTGCAATGTCATGAAACAAAAGTCCGGCTTTTCCGAATTTTTCATAAATCAGCCGTTTATCGGATTGGGCTAAATCTTCAATCGTGTGAATTTTCAGAGAATCAAAGAGTTCCTGCGTTTTTTTTCCGACGCCCGGAATTTTTGAAACTTTCATCGGGAATAAAAATTGAGTCAAATTTTCAGGATAGACAACAGTCAAACCATTTGGCTTTTCATAACCCGACGCAATTTTGGCAGCGGACTTATTTGGCGCGATCCCGATGGAACAAGTTATTTTTTCTTTTTCAAGGATGTCAGCTTTGATTTTTTCGGCACAAGCGGCAGCTTCTTCAAATGTTGTGATGGTCTCATTTAAAACAGCATAGGCTTCATCAATGCTGACTTGCTGAACTGTTTTTGTATGTTTTTGAATAATTTCAATAATGCTGTCTGAAACTTGTTTATACAAAACTTTGTTCATCGGCAAAAATACGGCGTCCGGGCACAGTTTTTGTGCTTCCGAAATGGGCATGGCGGAGTGAAGCCCGAATTTTCGGGCGGGATAGGAAGCAGCGCTAATAACGCCTCTTGGGGCTTCCTTTTCTAAGGAATAAGTTTTTGAGCAAACGACGACCGGCTTATCTTTCAGTTCCGGTCTGCTCCGCATTTCAACAGAGGCATAAAAACTATCCATATCGATATGCATCACTATTTTTTCAGCAGCCATAACTCCCACGTTTTTAAAATTTTATTGAAGCTTCTTTCTCTATTTATTTAAATTTACTTCGAGAACTGTTTCATAAAAACAGCCTTTGCTTTTTCTTTGACCTCTTTGAAAATGTCATTCCCGTGAGCATCGGCCCCGACAATTAAAGGTCCGAATTCCGTCACATTCAGCTCCCAAACAGCTTCAGGCATACCTAAATCTTCCCAATAAACAGTGTTGACATTTTGAATCATATCCGCAGCCATTGCTGCACAGCCGCCTGTATAAGACAGATAAACACATTTTTGACTCAAAGCATCCGAAATATTTTCCATTCCGCCCTTGCCGATAAGCGCACGAATATTATGATGCTTTAAAACCGCCGGCGTCATCTTTGTCATACGGTCACTCGTTGTCGGTCCGGCTGCGATTGCTTTCCAAGTCTTGTTCTCTGATTTTTCCATCACAGGACCGCAATGGTAAATGACGGCGTTTTCCAAATCGAATGGAAGAGGTTGTTTCTTTTCGTCCGATTCAATTATTCGAAGATGGGCTTCATCGCGGGCTGTCAAAAGGATTCCTGTCAAATAAACAACATCTCCGGCATTCAGTTTTAAAATATCTTCTTTTAAAAGCGGTGTTTTCAAATGATGTGTTTTATTTATCGGTTGGCTCATTTTTAATCACCGCCGTTGTAAACTGCGGTTGCATGGCGGTCTCCCCAACACTGAATATTTACAGCAACCGGTAAAGAAGCTGTATGGCATGAGGCTTTTTTGATACGAACAGATAATGCCGTTATCTCTCCGCCAAGTCCCATACAACCGATTCCTAAAGCATTTACGGCATCCAAAATTTCTTTTTCGAGTGGATCGTGGTCTTTTGCTTCTCTCAACTCTTCAAGAAGCGCTTCTTTTGCGAGCTTTGCGCATTGATTAAACGAGCCTCCGATTCCGACGCCGATGATGACGGGCGGACAGGGTTTGCCGCCGGCGTCCAAAACCGTTTTGACGACGAATTCTTTAATTTTTGGAATTTCAGACGGCGCCAGCATTTTAAGAGCGCTCATATTTTCAGAGCCTGCCCCTTTTGGTGTGACCGTTATTTTCAATGATTTGCCGGCAACAAATTTGTAGTTGATTTCGGGAAGTCCGTCGCCCAGATTGTTTTTCGTGTTGTGCCGCGTCAGCGGGTCGACAACATTTGGGCGAAGCGGAACACATTGTGTTGCCTTGGCACATCCGCCGCGGATGGCGCCCTCCAAATCAAAGTTTAAAAAAACATCGCGTCCGATTTCGACGAAAAAAATAAAAATGCCTGTATCTTGGCAAATCGGAACATTCTTTTTTTCGGCAATATCGATATTTTTTAAGATCAATTCCAATTGAGCTTTTGCAATCGGACTTGATTCTTTTTGTGCCGCCTTTTGAAGTGCCAAAAGCGTATCATTTGGCAGCGTTGTTTCAGACCGCTTTAATATATCACAGACGGCAGCTGAAACCGAATCAAACGTCAATGATGGAATAACCGTATTCAAAGAATCACCGCATATTGAAAAATTAAATCGGATTTGTAAATGTTATAAGCAGAAAATGAATTCATTGTTTAAATATTCATGTTCGGCGCTTCAAGTTTTTTTGATTGCTTTTTTTATTGCTTTTTGTGTTTTTTGTGTTTTTTTGCATTCTCTATTTTATATACCTGAACTGTTTTGTTATACAAATTGAGGTTTTCAAATGTCAGAAAAATTGAATATGTTTTCTTCTCCCGATGATGAAGATTTTATCTGTCCGAATTCTGAGAATGCAATGACAGCAACAAAATGGAATAAAGTCGGACTGGATTTAGAAAAGGCAGGCGCGATTGAGGATGCCATTGAAGCTTTTGACAATGGTTTAGAGATTGAGCCTGAAAATTTGTTTCTTTTGAAGAATAAAGCCGGCGCTTTGAGCCGTTTGGGAAAAAAAGAGGAGGCATATGTTGTTTATCAGCATGCGATTTTGCTGTATCCTGAAGATGCCGAATTGTCAAACAATGCCGGTTTTCTTCTTTTAGAAAGTGGTCGCTTAAAGGAAGCTCTTCCTCTTTTTGAACAAAGCATCCGAGATGATCCGAAATTTGCAGGTCCTTGGCTTGGAAAGGGATTGATTTATGGCGAACTCGAGCTTTTTGAAGACGCCATCAAAGCCTACGACTACGCTATTTTCATTCGGGAAAATTACAAAGAGGCTTATTTTGGGAAAGCCGTTTCATTGGCAGCATTGGGAAATTTCAAAGAGGCCATTCTTGCGTTTGATAAAACCATTGATTTAGACCCAAACAATGCTGACATTTGGTATTACAAAGCATTGGCTTGTGATTCCATTGACGATGGCGAAAATGCTCTTATTTGCTACGGCAAAGCTGTTGAAATCCGTCCAAGCTTTGATGATGCTTGGAACAATAAAGGCATTTTGCACAACGCTCTCGGACAATTTGAGGATGCCTTGATTTGTTTTGAGCAAGCCATTTCCATTGATCCAAAACAAGCCGATGTTTGGTTTAACAAAGGATACACATGTGCAGTTCTTGGCGATTTGGATGACGCCGTCAACGCTTACAAAGAAGCCATTTCGCTTGATCCGAATTTTAATGCGGCTTACATGGAAGCGGCATTTACCTACACTCAAATGGGATTTGTGTTTGACGCGATAGATTTGTATGCCAAAGCGATTGAACAAAACCCGACGGGAGAAGCTTATTTCGGGCAGGCGATTTGTTTGGAAGCCATTGGTGAATCTGACCGCGCAAAAGAGTCTTTTGAAAAGGCTTTTGAAATGGATCCGCGGTACAAAGAAATTTTTGAGGCCCAAAAAGCAGCCAAAAATTCAAACTGAAAAGAAAAATTTGAAGATGGACGGTTATATATGTTAATTGGAGATATATGTTAAGTTGCATATAATGTCGGGTGATATAGAATGAAAAAGTTGACATTAATTTTTATCGCATTGGTTTTGATCATGCTGACAGCCGGATGTATTAATACAAACGATGCGAACAATACGAACACGTCTGATAACAGAACGAATGCGTCTGCAAACAGTTCTGATAATGTGGTTAATGTACCTGTTGAGCAAGAACAAACAAATCAAGAAGAAATTCCCCAAGATGCGGAGATTGCACCGGATGCAATCATCGGGAAAGGGGTAATAATGGGACGAAATGTTACTGTTGAATCCGGAGCAATCATTGAACAAGGAGTAATCATTAGTCCGAATGTTGTCATTAAATCCGGCACAATAATCGAACAGGGTGTCATCATTGGTCCGAATGTTTCTATTGGGGAAAGTTCAAGAATTTATCAAGGTGTTGTCATCGGACCCGGTGTCATAATCGAAAGAAATGTGGTTGTCAGGCAAGGCGTCGTCATAAATTCAAATGCAATTATTGGTGAAAATTCTATCATTAATCAAGGAGTCACCGTTAATCATGGTGCCGTCATTCCCGCCGGAACAACAATATCTTCAGACACGATTGTTGACTAAAAAATTAAATAAACACCGGTTCAATGAATCGGTGTCATACATCCTTTTTTTGAAAATGATGCGTTTTGTTGAATGCGATGGTTTTATAAACAAAATGATAGATATGTCTTACTTTGGATCATGAAGGGAATAAACAAACTATGGTGTTGCTCATTTGGTTATTCCCATCATAATCTCTTTAAAAAATAAATAAGGATACAGATATTGTATTTAATTATACTGAAAATTCAAGAGCCCGAATTTGAAGAAATTGAAAACATGAATTATGTTCAATTCAAGTATATGCTGTACTCTTTTTTGGCGGCAGCCCGCATTATTTATGACTTCCCGCCAAACGATGCATTTTACAGATTTGGCTCTGCTCTTCCAGAAAACCCAAGCGAAAAAACCGCCTTGATTCAAAGGCTTCCCGATCTCATTCAATTAAAAAAATTCAAAAACGATTCGCTTCATGAAATTGGCAAAAATTTATGAAAAGTTTGAACATTACGAAAAAAATCTCTTTCGGGCGAGGAATGAAAAGAGAAAATTAAAATGGAAAAAAATTAGGGATTAGGCACTTCTCTGTTGACTGCAGAGATGTTTGCTTTTGCAGCTTCCTTTTTGAAATCCTCTCTGCTCTTAAAGAGATCTCCCGGAGTTCCGGCGTTGTTACCGTATTCGTCTAGGAGCCGGTCAAATTCCTCTTGTGTCATGCTCTCCAGAAAGGATTGAACTTCTTTCATTATATGTTCCATATGACTTACCTTCTGCCATCATAGGCTTTTTTTCTCAAGGCAATATAGCGTAAACAATTATCAATATGCTCCGTGTTTATTAGACATTCACAGCAATTATCTATTTTGTTGACGTTCTTAATACAATAAACCCTATAAGGTATTATTGATTGCGGTGCAATTCGATTTAAATATGGAATGTCTCTCCTTTTAAATAAATTTTCCGTTAATGCAAGTCCATCAAATCTTTTGTTAAATCCCATTTTTTCAAACATTATGTCATATATTGTCGTTTCAAATATTCTATCTTTGGAACTTTTCTCATAACATTTCTCATAAATTTTATTGAAAAGTTCTTTGTGCCTGACATTATCCAAATCAAGAATTTTAACATCATGCAATGTTGTACGAATGACGCCGAATTTATAAAGAAACTCATCCAACAATACATATAATTGCTCTTGGGTGAGGTTTATCCCATTTATTAATTTTTCAATAGGGGCATCTATACTTTTTTCAGATTTAAATTTCCACCATATTGCAAAATTTTCGCTATCAAAAAAATAAATGCCTTTGCCTAAATGCTGCTTGCTTCCCTCAGAGAGTTGGAAACCGGCAGATATGATGGCATCAACCGATTCTCTATAAGTTCCATGAAACATTGGAATATATTCAATTGTGTTCACAGAAAATGAATCGATGTTATCATACTCTGTAACACCTGTATTCTCGTATTTATCAATAAATCGCATTTCCTTTTTTCCTTTATTTTGCAACCTTATACATATTTTCTAAAGAGTTTATGATGCACGACTTTAACTGCCCCTTTCAAATGATTGGAAACATTTTTGTAGTCGCCCTGCATCTTAACTTGCTGCTTTTACCTATAAAATTTTTTATTTTTTTTAAAACCAAACTTTTAAATACCGATCTAAAAACCAATCCAACTCTCCCAAAAACTAACAAACTGTTTTAGAAAAAACGTACTTATGACCTTGAATCGCTTCAGAAAAATGATGTTTCAAATTTCAGCAAAAGAAAAGAGAGTTAAAAATCAAACCGCATTGGAAAAATACTGATCGAATACCATCTTCTTCTATTGAAATGGTAATATCGCGAAATGATGCACTTCTTGATTGAAGAGAAAAGAAAAAAAGAAAATTAAAAAAGAAAAGGAAAAACCAATTAAGTTAATTATTGGTTTAATTCCTCTGTTTTTATGATGTGAATGATTTTCACATGGCGGCTGTCGGCGTATTCTTTGATTTCGTTTGTTAATTCGCCCAAAGAGATAAGCAAACCGAAATCGGTTTTATAGTGGTCTTTGGCATAAACAACTTTATCAATATGCTGCTGCGTGATGCTGCTGCCGCTTTCATCGACGATGGCAATGTATCTGAAATTGTTTCTGTAAAGCAAAAGATCGGCTTCATCCTCCTCAATCAAAGAAACCTCAAAGCCTATTTTTTCAAACAGGTCAGTTGCCTTCAGCCTGAGGGTTGAATCGGCAAGGGAGGGGGATGATTTCAATTGAAGATTTTGGCTTTGATCTTGAGTTTGATCGCCTTTTCCGTCTCCCAACTGATAAGGGTTAACGATGTCAAGCAGCAATGTTCCGTCAGAGTCCAAAAGCAATACATCATCTGCCTCCGACAGTAATTTTGTATCGGAATCCGAAAGCATTGTTGCCTCCGTTCCTGAAAGTCTGTTTTTTTGGTCAGGAAGCTGTTTGTTTTTGGAGTCGCCTAATAATGTTTTTTCATCCGATTTCAAATTCAGGGGTTTGGATCCCGAAAGATTTTCTTGTTTGGGGCGTGCGTTGTTTAAAGCATATTCGTAATTGGACTGGTCAAACAAAACCGATCTCATCTTATCGAAATAACGGTTTTCATTTTCTTCGATATACAAATCTTTCGCATCCTGAACAGCCAGCCGGAAGTCATCAATTTGGCTGCTGCGTCCGCGAAGCAGGAAATTGTATTCGCGCCCGTCCTTTGTTGTCATCAAAAATGTCGTTCTTTTTGCATAAAAGTAAGAAGCGATATTTAAAAATCCAACCAAGAGGAAGAGACAGCCAATAACAATAAAACAAAATGATGCTTGAGAAGCCGTAACGATATCTTCGCCGGTAAAAGACAGCAAAGAATCAGAAATGTAATTGCCGGCTCTGCTTGAAAATAGAAGAACAAAGGCACCGAGAATGAAATACAAAACCGCCCAAAAAAGTTTCCCCCACTGCGGCCTGTAAATCCAGCCGGTTGAGACAACATCTTCCAAACGAAACTCCCTCATACTCAATCTTCTTTTGTTCAGCGAAAAGAAACGCTTGTTTGTGAGCACAAGCGTTGTCCAGCTCTTAAATTCAGCCGCAACAACGTTGTTTTGCGTCCACATCGTCTCGTCTCTCATGTCAATGGAATTGAGAACTCTCTCATCTTTCCCCAAATATTTTGAAAAATTTGCCATTCCTGTTCTTTTCTCCTTTTTGAATACAGAGTGTATTTCTTGTTGATTATCCGAATTAATTTAAATCAATGATATAAGAGTATAAAGAGTATAATTGCTTTGTTATTAATTTATCTCAAAGAAGAAAGATAGATTTAATGTTTTCGTTTTTGAATAAAAAAGAAAGGGTGAAAAGAATTTTTGATACATTCATTTTTCTTCTTTTTTCCTTTTCACCCCTCAAAAGTTAATAAGGAACCGGAAGCCCCAGTTCAATTCTGTGTTCGATTTCTTTGATGTTTTTGGTCTTTTTGTCAACAGACAATTTTTCAAGCATGGGCAGACCGACTTTCCCTTCGGTGTCGATGGGTTTTGTTTCAAGCTTGCCGGCTGCAATCATCTTGTCAATGAAATCTTTGCCTTTCTCGCTTCGGATGATTACGGTACTCCAGCCGTCAGGGGATCCGACAGAGCCTGTTGAAAAGTCTGCGTATTCGGATGTGTAGTCCATACAAATATGGCAGGATTTTTGTTCAAACGGAAGGGTTTCTTTAATCGGGATGGTAACCGGTTCGCTTCCATCTTTTTTGTAGACAAAAAGCTTTCCTTTTCCGATGTCGGTCTTTATGACATCTTCCATTTTAATGTGAGCATATTGCTCAATCAATGTTTTCATGCCTTCATACGGGAAGTTTTCCATACAAAAAATGCCGACGACCAAGCCGATGTTTTCAGCAGTCTGGCGAAACGCTGCCGGATATTGCATCATTTTTCTCATGGCAATGATTTGGCAGGGTGTTCCGACAAAACCGATTTTTTCCAAAGCGTGTTCTTTGACGGCGTCTTTAATGACAGACATATTCGGGCACAACGAGTACTTCGTGCCGCGGGCAGAGAGAACGTCCTGCCGTGTTTTGGCGATTTTGGGCATGGGCTTAAATCCGTCGGTCGTGTCTGAAACAACAGCACCATCCAAAAGACCGTTTTCCAAACCATAAGTAAATGCAGCCGTCACAATACCGCCGTCTTGGGATCTTTCCAAAATTTCAGCATCTGTTGAGCGGGCTGTAATAATTTCAATGTAATTTCCAATTGGTTTTGACATATTTTACACCCCCAAGATTCCTTTTGCTTTTGGCATTCTGATTCTCGGACACTGAATAATACAAGAGCCGCAGCTGATACACAGCTCCAAGCGGACATCCGGTTTTCCGTCTTTCATCGCCACAGCACGCATTTGGCAGGCAGCAGCACATGTTCCGCAGCCCATACACAAACCCTGGCTAATGACGTCCTTTATCAAATTTTCGCCGCCGACATCTGTTTTTTTAGCAAACTCGGCATAAATTTCCAAGTAGTCGGCGTCGCCTTCAAGGGCGGCCATTAAAAATTTAACCATCGAGTCCGTTGAGGGCGGACATCCCGGAAGTGCAAAGTCGGTTTTAACGACCTGAGCAATCGGAACGAATGAGGCGTGCGTTGTCTGCGGAAGCTGCCCGCCGCGGCCAAATCTTGTCACACCGCCTGTTGCCGAACAAGAGCCCAATGCAACAACCGTTTTTGTTTTGGCGCGTACATCTTTGATGAGTTCAACAGAATGATGATCATCCAAACAAACACTGCCTTCAACTAACGCGATATCCACATCGTCGGGATAAACACGGTCAATCGTAATTTTATCCTCGATTTCTGTGATGACTGTCCTTTCGTCTGCCAACGTATTGGCGTAAACAAGGTCCACAGCGCTTAAGATGTCTAACAATTTCTCATACGTATCTGCAAGTGAGATCAGACATCCCGTACATCCGCTTAAGTGGACGTGTGCAATTCTTACCAATTTATTCACCTTTCTTTTATTGTATTATCATTATTTCTCTAACTGTTCCAAGACCATTTCAGCGGCTTTGTCAATGGCGGCTGCGACTTCATCGGAAAGTTCCAAACAAATGTCCGGCGCCGGCATATTTTTATATTGGCATCCGATGACAACGATTTCAATGCCGAAATCGGCGTTTAAATCTGTCAGCATTCCCGCAAGCGGCATGTCGTGTGCATCGATGTGGTATTTTGGAATATTTGGAAGATCTTTTGGGGAGAGCAGAATCATTTCTCCGGGGGCGAGGCCGTAATCAACAATGTCAACGATGATGATTTTTTTAATCGGCGTCTTTTCATCAATGAGTGATAAAATGAAATGAGACGCGCCCGTTCCGGCATCAATGATTCCTGTCTTTTGCGTGCTTAGTTTGGGATGTGATTCTTTGGCTGCGTTGAGCTTTTGAACCACAGCAGCGCCAAACCCGTCGTCTCCAAACAGGATATTTCCGCAGCCCAGTATCAATACTTCTTTTTCAAGATATTCCGGCATGATGTCACAACATTTTTTTTGTTTTCAGTCAGATCGGGTCAATTTTATTGGAACACCTTTGTGTCAACGGTTTTTCCGTCTTCGTCTTTTACAATCATGTGTGTTGCACATGAGACACAGGGGTCATAGGCGCGGACAACGTGTTCGGCAAATTTGTAGTGATGGCCGACTGTTGCGCGTCCGATGACGGGGATGTTCCAGGTGGTGGCAACGATTGCATTGTAGTTGACAATGTGTCCGTCTTTTCCGACAATTGCGGCGTGAACATTGTGTCCGCGGGCAGCTTCGATTGCACCGATGCCGACACGCTGTCCGTCTCCGACGTGCGGTTCTTCGGAATGCGGCGCACCGTTTGTGTTTAATTGATCCAAAAGTTCTAACGCTCGGTTTGCATAGTGAGCCATTTCAAGTGCTCTGGCTTTGTGAATGGCAAGTGCGCCTTGCTTTTCCGTAAAGCCGCAGAATTCGACCATTCGGGCGCGGGGACCGACTTCAACAAGGGAGCCTTTGTATTTCGGGATGTTTGTACAGGCTTTGAGGGCAACGTCTTTTGGGTATTCTTCAAACGGAGACACTTCAACCGTTTGCGAGTAATCAAATTTTGTGTTGTCGCCGTATGTTAAGCTGGTTGCCAAAAGCGGATAGTCGTGATAGCCGAGTTTTTCGGGGATTTCTGTTCCGTCGGCAAGTTTTCCTTTGTTAAAAACGCCCAGCATATAATCGCATTGGACATTGGCCAAATCAACATAGGCTTTGGCTTTGGCAATGAGTTTGTTTTTTGCATCCGGGGAGATGTTTTTTGCCATGCCGCCGATGATAATATTTGGGGGGTGAATTGCTTCGCCACCGATGGTGTCAACGAAATATTGGCCGATTTTTCTCATTTCCTGAACTCTTTTGATGACTTCAACACGATCCTGTTCGGGTACATAGTCCGGTGTGATTAAGAATTGGTGGAGCGGATGGGAGTGCATTTTGTTTCCAATGGATGTCAATTCTCTTAAAATCAAGCCGTCTTTTGTCGGTACAATGTTGCATGCTCTTTCGAGCGCTTCAACGGATGAGATGGAGTGTGCGGTCGGGCAGATCCCGCAAAAACGGGAGACTGCAATCGGTGCAAAATCTGCCACTTTTCCTGTCAAGAATTTTTCAAATCCTCGAACAGGGGTGACACTGTGATATGCCCCCATCGTCACGATTCCTTCGTCATCGACGGTGAGGACTAAATTTGTATGTCCTTCGTGTCGGGTCGTTGGTTTAATTTCAACTGTTTTACTCATTCAATCACCTTTTTATCGCCATTTTTGGGATATAGCCGTTTTGCAGAATCAATTATTTTTAAGAGCGGAGACGATTTTTGTCGTGTTGTTTGCATTTTTTATTTTTATTATGTATGTGCGTTTTTTATTTTTGTTGATCAAAAAATTTTAAAATAATTGCCAATGCTTTAATGTCGTTGACAGAGCACGATATTTCGGGTCTCCCAGATTCCTTAAGGTGAATAGAAAACCTACTTGAATATATATATTATGGGTCGGTAATGTAAAATAATTACAATTAATTCGATAGCCACTAAACATATGTCATTGTGATTTTTTCTGTTTCGCTAAAAGGTGTTTTTCATGGATGTTCAAAAAATAAATGAAATCGGACTCAATTTTAAATCGTTGCTTCACTTGGATGGATCCCCTGTTGCCGTCAAATTAATTCCGGCCGGCAAGGAGGGAGATATTCCTTCTCGTTATCAAAAGTTAGATCGCCAGCTTCGCCACTGCCAAATCGTTGATCATGTCCGCCGAACCGGCGACTGTTTTTACACAACCGCTGGAGAGCATTTGTGTAACGGCGGTGCAGCTGCTTTGGGTCTTGGCAAGCTCCCCGAAAAAGTCAAAACCGGTGAATTTTATTGTGACGGTCTCAAGCAGTTTGAAACCATCGAGGCCGCCAAAAAAACGGTTGACATGATTTCTTTTTTAGAACCTTTTTCAAATGCCATCGTTCTTTATGCGCCCCTTGAGTCCGCCCCGTTTGAGCCCGATGTCGTCCTTTTCATCTGCAAACCCAAACAAGCCATGCTTTTGACCCAAGGCTATCTCTATAAAGACGGCGGCAGAATCCACGCCGAATTTTCGGGAAAGCAAAGCGTCTGTTCCGACGCTGTTGCCCAAGTCATTAAAAGCGGTCAGCCCAATGTGACCATCGGATGTGGCGGCAGCCGTGCTTACACCAAAATTGTGGATGAAGAAATGCTTTATTCTTTTCCGTTTAAAGATATTGAAAAGACGGTGCAGGGGCTTAGGGTTTTGATTGGGAATTTGGGATGAAAGGGAGTTATTTTTAACTACGGGTTAAGTGATGGATTTCATATTTTAGAAAATAAAAGCAAGTAAAAATAATATGTTGTTCTCTAATCCCGAATAGAAATAATATTGGTGTTTTAGGTGAAATTATGGAAAAACCACTTTTATTTTTTTTATTAATTTCAGTAGTGATTGGAGTCATATTTACATTAGGCACTGTATTAGACATTGAACTTCTTATCATATTGGGTGTGTTTTTTATTTTGATTTATTATAACCTCTCTTTTTTTCTCCAAAATCCCTTATTTTATATCCATTCAAGAGGTAGTTTAAGATTAGAACAATTATATTTTATATGTTCCGGAATAGCTTTTGCGGTTCTATTTATGCTTTTCTCTTTCCTTCCGGTTATCCTCATTATTCTTTTTACTTTTACAATTTTTGATCTTTTGAATTTGTCATCACCAGAGTATTTGGATATGGTGACTTCCGGTATATTGCTCATTCTTGCTTTATCCGCTCTTGTAATGAATATTTTATTTTTAAAATTGTTGAAAAAATTGTTTTTAAAACCAACCGGAATAATAACACGAAAGGGGGCAAATTTATAATGGAACTTATCCCGGCTTCTTTTCTTTTTACAATATTACCTGGTATTTATTTGGCAACAAAAAAATATTATTTAATTCCATTTAACAAAAAATGCAATAATTTTTTGATCCGAATGTTATTTACAATACCGGCAAGCGTTGGTTTAATACACATTGTTTCTATACCGATATTGTCATTAGCGGTCATCTTTTTTCAAAAAATAATTTCTTTTGAGTATATATGGGCAGGTTCAATTATTTTATCTAGTTTTTTATTTGTTTATATTCACCATAAATATTTTTTCAGAAAAGATCATCCGCCGGAGTATGATCCAAATTTTATGAATTATGAATTGTATATCTTCATGCCTTTTCAAAAAACTGTTCGAACCGGATACAATAAATTTAGCCTTCCACCCAAAATCAATTATGAGAAGGATTTTGTAACAGCAATTCAAATAAATGATTTACAACTGAATAATAAATTTTTTCAAAATAAAGATCTTCTTTTTACGGATGGGGGAGAAATTGTTGTCAGTGAAAACGCACTTTTATTATTTGCAGAATATGGATTTAATGTTTTTTTTGAAACAAGGCCGGTATATGCTGTCAAAGGGAAGAGCTTGAAACCGTATGATTTGAAAGTTTCTTATTTCCAACTTCTTCCAAAGTTTAATATGCCGACTCTGGATTCGAAAACAAGTATCAGACAAGTTGTTGAATGGTTTTCTCTCCGATGTTATGCCATTGATGATCAATTCTATTACAACCGGCAAGTTATGGAAAATATACCTGATTTTAATCTGACGTCAGAATCTTTTGGGGCTTATGACGCAGACCCTTACATTCCTCAAAAGTTGTGGGTCGTTACAAATAAAGCGATGAAATTTCTTTTGGCCGAATTTGGTCATAATGAGAGGGATTTTATTCCAATAATGTTAGTCGATGATGAAAAGGACAATTAAGGCACAAAAAATAAATTCAAAAAAAGTATAGTAATGACTTATCCATTAATACAAATAAAGAAATGAAGGGTATCATGAACAAATTTTTTCTTATTTTTTTGTTTTTAATTCTCATAGTTACTATTTTGCCTTCTGATTCCCCTCTTCTTTTTGTTTTATGTATCACCCACATTTTTGCATTAACAATATACGCGAACTTGAAGTATTCTACATTTTATATCTTTTGTCAAAATCGAAGTTATGTTAATTCAAAAGG
>Ga0099364_10003947_pt1 | contig 22658 bp, 11 predicted proteins | sample TergutTh196P3_FD_73070 | JGI IMG/M metagenome (GOLD analysis project Ga0099364, IMG submission 73070) | Microcerotermes parvus P3 segment gut microbial communities from Pointe-Noire, Republic of the Congo - Th196 P3 | ecosystem: Host-associated > Arthropoda: Insects > Digestive system > Gut ...
GTTGTTGAATCCTCCTTCAGCATAGCGGTTACGCAGATAGTGATAGATGATCCCAGGATTGGCGAAGGTCTGGGTGGTGCAACTGTGTCTGAAGGCGGTCTGGAAGGAATTGGTTCTGGCATCGGTGAAGCGCAGACTGACTGGATCGCGCTTGAACTTGCTGATGGACTGACCCCTGAAACGGGAACATTTGAAGGCGAATATGGAACGCTGGTTGTTCGTGAGGCTGAAGATGGCGGTTTTGAATACCAGTACACCCTGACAAAGCCGGTGTCCAGTGAGACAGGTGATGACGGGGCAAACATAGAGATTGATGCTGACAGTTTTGTAATTGTTCTGACGGATCCATATGGCAATACCGGCACGGCAACAGTCAATATCGACATTGTTGATGACATTCCGGTTCTGAACCTGGTAGACAACGCAGTATCAAGCGGTCAGATGGTTGATGGCGAACTGGATATTGTTGGCGGTGCCGATGGTATTGCCAGTGTGGTGATCAATGGTGTTGATGTAACAACAGGTGGCACGGTTGATTTGCCAGGCCAGGGCGTGCTGACAGTCAGTGTTGATGCTGATGGTACGTACAGTTACGAGTTTTCAGCGTTGCCAAACACAGGTGGTGTTGCGGAGTTTGAGCTTATCGTTACCGATGGTGATGGTGATGTGGTTGAATCGTCTTTCAGCATAGCGGTTACGCAGATAGTGATAGATGACCCCAGGATTGGCGAAGGATTGGGTGGTGCAACTGTGTCTGAAGGCGGTCTGGAAGGAATCGGTTCTGGCATCGGTGAAGCGCAGACAGCCTGGATCACGCTTGAACTTGCTGATGGCCTGACCCCTGCAACGGGAACATTTGAAGGCGAATATGGAACGCTGGTTGTTCGTGAGGCAGAAGATGGCGGTTTTGAATACCAGTACACCCTGACAAAGCCGGTGTCCAGTGAGACCGGTGATGACGGGGCAAACATAGAGATTGATGCTGACAGCTTTGTAATCGGCCTGACGGATCCACATGGAAATACGGGCACGGCAACAATCAATATCGACATTGTTGATGACATTCCCGTTCTGAACCTTGCTGACAACGCTGTATCGAGTGGTCAGATGGTTGAGGGCGTACTGGATATTGTTGGTGGTGCCGATGGTATTGCCAGTGTGGTGATCAATGGTGTTGATGTCACGTCCGGTGGCACGGTTGAACTGGATGGCCAGGGAACTCTGACAGTCAGTGTAGATGCGGATGGTGCGTACAGTTACGAGTTCAGTGCTTTACCGAATATCGGTGGAACTGCGGAGTTTGCAGTTGTTGTTACCGACGGTGATGGTGATGTAGTTGAATCCTCCTTCAGCATAGCGGTAACCCAGATAGTGATAGATGATCCCAGAATTGGTGAGGGTCTGGGTGGTGCAACGGTGTCTGAAGGTGGCCTGGAAGGAATCGGCTCTGGTATTGGTGAGGCGCAGACGAAGTGGATCGCGCTGGAACTTGCTGATGGTCTGACTCCGGAAACGGGAACATTTGAAGGCGAATATGGAACACTGCTTGTCCGTGAGGATGGCAATGGTGGCTTTGAATACCAGTACACGCTGACAAGGCCGGTTACCAGTGAGACCGGTGATGACGGGGCAAACACTGAGGTTGATGCCGACAGCTTTGTAATCGGCCTGACGGATCCACATGGAAATACGGGCACGGCAACAATCAGTATCGATATCGTAGATGACATTCCCGTTCTGAACCTGGTAGACAACGCTGTATCGAGCGGTCAGATGGTTGAGGGTGTACTGGATATTGCTGGTGGTGCCGATGGTATTGCCAGCGTGGTGATCAATGGTGTTGATGTAACAACAGGTGGCACGGTTGAACTGGATGGCCAGGGGACTCTGACAGTCAGTGTAGATGCCGATGGTACGTACAGTTACGAGTTCTCGGCCTTGCCGAATACCAGTGGAGCTGCAGAGTTTGAAGTTGCGGTTACCGACGGTGATGGTGATGTTGTTGATTCAACATTTAGCATAGCGGTAACGCAGATAGTGATAGATGATCCCAGGATTGGTGAAGGCCTGGGTGGTGCAACGGTGTCTGAAGGTGGCCTGGAAGGCGGCTCCGGTATTGGAGAGGCGCAGACGAAGTGGATCGCACTGGAGCTTGCAGATGGACTGACACCTGAAACGGGTACTTTTGAAGGCGAATATGGAACACTGCTTGTCCGTGAGGATGGCAGTGGTGGCTTTGAATACCAGTACACGCTTACAAAGCCGGTTTCCAGTGAGACTGGTGATGACGGGGCAAACACAGAGGTTGATGCAGACAGCTTTGTAATCGGCCTGACGGATCCACATGGAAATACGGGCACGGCAACAATCAATATCGATATCGTAGATGACATTCCGGTTCTGAACCTGGTAGACAGCGCAGTGTCAAGCGGTCAGATGGTTGAGGGTGAACTGGATATTGTTGGTGGTGCCGATGGCATTGCCAGTGTGGTGGTCAATGGTGTTGATGTAACAACAGGGGGCATGGTTGATTTGCCAGGTCAGGGCGTGCTGACAGTCAGTGTAGATGCCGATGGCACGTACAGTTACGAGTTTTCAGCGTTGCCAAACACAGGCGGTGTTGCGGAGTTTGAGCTTATCGTTACCGATGGTGATGGTGATGTCGTTGAATCCTCCTTCAGCATAGCGGTTACGCAGATAGTGATAGATGATCCCAGGATTGGCGAGGGCCTGGGTGGTGCTACCGTTTCTGAGGGTGGTCTGGAAAGTGGCTCCGGTATCGGTGAGGCGCAGACCAGGTGGATCGCTCTTGAACTTGCTGATGGCCTGACCCCTGAAGTTGGCACATTTGAAGGTGATTACGGAATCCTGGAAGTGCGCGAGTCCGCAGATGGCGGTTTTGAATACCAGTACACACTGACAAAGCCGGTCTCCAGTGAGACAGGCGATGACGGGGCAAACATTGAGGTTGATGCTGACAGCTTTGTGATTGCTCTGACGGACACTGATGGCAATACGGGAGTTGCGACGATTCACATCGACATTGTTGATGACATTCCGGTTCTGAGCCTTGCTGACAACGCTGTATCGAGCGGTCAGTCAGTTGTAGGAGAACTGGATATCGTTGGTGGTGCTGACGGTATTGCCAGTGTCGTGATCAATGGAGTTGATGTAACGTCAGGTGGAACGGTTGAACTGGATGGCCAGGGCGTGCTGACAGTCAGTGTTGATGCAGATGGCGTATACAGTTACGAGTTCAGTGCTTTACCGAATACCAGTGGAGCAGCGGAGTTTGAGGTTGTTGTTACTGACGGTGATGGTGATGTAGTTGAATCTTCCTTCAGCATAGCGGTAACCCAGATAGTGATAGATGATCCCAGGATTGGCGAAGGTCTGGGCGGTGCGACCGTATCTGAGGGTGGTCTGGAAGGAATTGGCTCTGGTATTGGAGAGGCACAGACTGACTGGATCTCGCTGGAGCTTGCAGATGGTCTGACCCCTGAGCTTGGCACATTTGAAGGCGATTACGGAACGCTGGTTGTCCGCGAAGATGGCAGTGGTGGCTTTGAATACCAGTACACCCTGACAAAGCCTGTATCGAGCGAGACTGGTGATGATGGGGCAAACATTGAGGTTGATGCTGACAGTTTTGTGATTGGTCTGACAGATACGGACGGTAATACGGGATTCGCTACGATCCATATCGATATCGTTGACGATATACCTGTGCTGAATCTGGTTGACAGTGCAGTATCAAGCGGTCAGTCAACAGCGGGTGAACTGGATATTGTTGGTGGTGCCGATGGCATTGCCTCTGTCGTGATCAATGGAGTGGATGTAACATTAGGCGGTACAGTTGAACTGACAGACCAGGGTGTCCTTGTGGTCAGTGTTGATGCTGATGGTGCATACAGCTACGAGTTCACGGCCCTGCCAGATACTGGTGGTGCCGCAGAGTTTGAAGTCATCGTAACAGACGGTGATGGAGATGTCGCCGAGTCTTCCTTCAGCATAGCAGTTACCCGCATCACGATTGGCGATCCGGAGATTGGCAAGGGTCTGGGTGGTGCAACCGTATCCGAGGGTGGCCTGGAAGGAGGCTCAGGCGCAGGAAGTGCGAAGACTGCCTGGATCAGTCTGGATCTTGCTGATGGTCTGACGCCCGAAGTCGGAACATTTGAAGGTGACTACGGAACGCTGGTTGTTCGCGCCGATGGCAGTGGTGGCTTTGAATATCAGTACACATTGACAAAGCCGGTTTCCAGTGAAACAGGTGACGATGGCAGAAACGTGGAAGTGGATGCTGACAGCTTCGAGATTGGTCTGACGGACCAGGATGGCAATACGGGACTCGCTACGATTCACATTGACATTGTTGATGACATTCCTGTTCTGAACCTGGTTGACAGTGCTGTATCGAGTGGTCAGTCAGTGGGTGGCGAGCTGGATATTACAGGAGGCGCAGATGGTATAGCCAGTGTAGTGATCAATGGTGTTGATGTAACCTCTGGTGGCACGCTTGATCTGGCTGAGCAGGGAACTCTGGTTGTCAGTGTTGATGCTGATGGTACTTACAGCTACGAGTTCACCGCATTGCCGGATACTGGTGGCGTTGCAGAGTTTGAAGTCATCGTAACGGATGGAGATGGAGATGTCGCCGAATCTTCCTTCAGCATAGCGGTTACGCAGATCACGATTGCAGATCCGGAGATTGGCAAGGGCCTGGGTGGGGCAACCGTATCTGAGGGTGGTCTGGAAGGAGGCTCCGGCGCAGGTAGTGCGCAGACTGCATGGATCACGCTGGAACTGGCTGAGGGTCTGACACCGGAAACGGGTACATTTGAAGGCGAATATGGAACCCTGATTGTCCGTGCCGATGGCAGCGGCGGCTTTGAATACCAGTACACGCTGGCCAGGCCGGTGTCGAGTGAGACGGGCAACGACGGCAGAAACGTGGAAGTGGATGCTGACAGCTTCGATATTGGTCTGACAGACCCGGATGGCAATACAGGAACGGCTACGATCAGTATCGACATCGTTGATGACATTCCGGTTCTGAACCTGGTCGACAGCGCAGTATCGAGCGGGCAGTCTGTTGCAGGAGAGCTGGATATAGTCGGTGGCGCAGATGGTATAGCCAGTGTGGTGATCAATGGAGTGGATGTAACGAATGGTGGGGCAGTTGACCTGACAGGTCAGGGTGTCCTGGTGGTCAGTGTTGATGCCGATGGCACTTACAGCTACGAGTTCTCGGCTTTGCCGGATACAAGCGGAGTTACCGAGTTTGAAGTTACTGTTACCGATGGTGACGGAGATGTAGTGAGTTCTTCGTTCAGCATAGCGGTCACCCAGATCACGATTGTCGATCCGGAAATTGGCAAGGGCCTGGGTGGAGCAACCGTATCCGAAGGTGGTCTGGAAGGAGGCTCTGGCATTGGAGAGGCACAGACTCCGTGGACCAAGCTGGCTCTAGCTGATGGTCTGACGCCTGAGCTTGGCACATTTGAAGGTGATTACGGGACACTGATTGTCCGCGAAGATGGCAGTGGAGGTTTTGAATACCAGTACACATTGACACAGCCCGTGTCCAGTGAAACTGGAAATGACGGCAGAAATGTAGAAGTGGATGCTGACAGCTTTGAAATCCGTCTGACAGATCCGCACGGTAATACAGGTACCGCTACGATCCATATTGACATCATGGATGACATTCCGGTTCTGAACCTGGTCGACAGTGCGGTATCGAGCGGTCAGTCCGTTGGTGGAACGCTCGATATTACAGGCGGAGCAGATGGCATTGGCAGCGTTGTGATCAACGGAGTGGATGTCACATCAGGTGGTACTGTGGAACTGCCAGGTCAGGGCACACTGGTAGTCAGTGTGGATGCGGATGGTGCGTACAGTTACGAGTTCACGGCCCTGCCGGATACAGGTGGAGTTGCCGGGTTTGAACTGCTCGTCACCGATGGTGACGGAGACATGATAGGCTCTTTCTTCAGCATAGCGGTTACCCAGGTGATGATATCCGATCCGGAGATTGGCAAAGGCCTGGGTGGTGCGACCGTATCCGAAGGAGGGCTGGAGGACGGCTCCGGCGTAGGAAGTGCAATGACAGCCTGGATCCAGCTGGAGCTGGCCGACGGGTTGACGCCAAAAACGGGAACATTTGAAGGCGAATACGGAACACTGGTTGTTCGTGCCGATGGAAGTGGTGGCTTTGAATACCAGTATACGCTGACAAAGCCTGTGTCCAGTGAGACTGGAGACGACGGCAGAAACATCGAGGTGGATGCGGACAGCTTTGAAATCGGTCTGACGGATCCATACGGCAATACGGGTACTGCTACTATCCATATTGATATCGTGGATGATGTTCCGGTTGCACAGAGCAGCACGTTTGAAGCACTGGCCGGTACACACAGTGTACAGGGCAACGTACTTGAAAATGCCATGTTCGGCGCGGATGGTGCACACGCAGATACCCCGTTTGAGTGGAATGCCGGCTCGATCGTTCTTTCGATTGAAATGGAAAACTCGGTCGTGGAAATACCATTGAGACTGGATCCGGATGGCGTTCTGAGAGATGTTTCAGGCTTTGAATACGGAAATCTCGTATTGGGCACCGGAGCTGATGGAAAGCCGGATGGCACCTTTACCTACAGCAAGTCGGCTGGTAGCGTGTTTGATGGCGATATCAGGATTGCTTACACCATTATCGATGGAGATGGAGACAGGTCAGTCGCAACCCTGACAATCCAGGTAGAAGACCGTGGTGTAACAATTGAGATCGTTCCCGTTGATCCTGACCTTCCGGTTGACGACACGCTGCCCGCAGAAGCACAGGCGTCTGGTGTCGTTGTCAATGAAGCGGCTCTGACAGAAGGGAATCCGGTCTGGTCTGATACCAGAACCATGAGTTTTGACGTGGAAGACGGCTTTGGCAGTGTAACGATAGGTGGAGTGGAACTCGTTGTCGGACAGGCTGTCCTGATTGACGGTGCGTACGGCAAACTGGAGGCGACTCTGACACTGGCCCCTGCCAGCAGGACCGGAACAGTCGAGTACAGGTATCTGCTTGAAGGACCGGTTGAACACGGCAGCACCCAGGGAGTGAATACGGATATCGCCACAGGGCCAGAGATGTTCGAGGTTGTTGTAACAGATGTGGATGGAGATGCAGCAACAGCAATGATTGGTGTGACGATAGTGGACGCCGTGCCAACCCTCTTTGTGGATGCGAACGAAGGTTCTTTCGGACGCAATCAGGAAGTAACCGGCATGATTACCCTGGAAGAAGGTGCAGATGGCGCAAACTGGGCCACCTTTACCCTGAATGGCCAGCCGGTTGTCTTTGATGTCAATAACAAGGCAGTGGTTAACACGGAATATGGCCCGGTCACACTGACTAAAAACGATGATGGCACATTGTTGTATTCGTACACGATCCCGGGAGATGCGGCAGATGGCACTTCCTACACACTGAATTTTTACATTGAAGACAACGATGGTGACGCAGCAGAAGGCAGTGTGGCGTTTTACGCAACAGCCAAGGGTGTTGTCATGGATGGCGGAGATGGCTTTACCGCCCACGAAAAACATCTGGAAGGAGGTACCGAGTACAGTGGTCAGGAAGTGTGGTCCGAACTGAAGACACTGTCCTTTAACGTGGGAGACGGTTTCAAGAGCATTACCATTGGAGGTGTGGAACTGACCGGGCCGGGCAGCTACATTATTGATGGTAAGTACGGTCAGCTTCAGCTAACCCTCAGCTTCGATCAGGATGGTAAAAACGGCACGGTCGAGTATCAGTACCTGCTGACAGATGTTGCACAACATGCCCCGGGCGGTGGTGCGAATACGGATCTGATTGATGCTCGCGGAAACGAAGTCTTCACTGTCACGGTGACAGACATTTACGACCAGAGCGCATCCACTTCGATTGATGTGACGATTGTGGACGATGTTCCTGTACTGGATACGGATGGAGCTGTTGGGTTCGTCAATACGGCAGGTGCCGAGGCATCTGGCAAACTGGCCGATGTCGGTGCAGACATTGATGGCGCACGTGTCGAGTTTGACATAAACAGCTTCAATTTCGATACCGGAAGTGGCAATGCCCTGTGGTCCTACGGTGGCAGTTCAATTGTGCTGTCGTATGGCATGCATCCGGATGGCTCCGAAAACAGGGGCGTGCTGATTGGAAAAAATGCAGCAGGTGTGGAAGTCTTCACTCTGACAGGCTATGTGGATACAGCAACAGGCGAAGCGCGGTACCACTACGAGCAGAACTACGCGATGGATGTCACGCAGGAGATGTCGTACAACGTAACCTCAAGCCTGCTGGCTGGGGGCGGTAATATTCAGTATTACTCCTACATGTCCAATGGTACCGTAGTGAGGGATAGCTCCCCTGCGAGCGGGTTTTTGCTCCATGTTTCAGCCCAGAACGCCAATGGCGGGCAAATTACGGTCAATGGAAATGCCAACAGCCTGGGTACGCAGGGTGGACGGATCAGGGCAGGAGAGGCGATTGTTATTACCTTGCGTCAGCCGGACCTGAATTCAAATGAACCTGAGTTTACAACCAAGACAAGCGTTCAGTTGACAGCAAACAACGGTACCCTTGGTGGCATTGCAAATGTAGTAGCCTACTGCTATGCGATGGATGGCAGTGGTACCCTGGTCCAGGTGGCCGGAACTGGCTTTACAAACGGGGAGGTTCTGATTGACGCGCCTGATGGGTACTACGTCAGCCATGTCCGTATTGTAAGCATAGATGGCCAGGTCGGCTTTGTTGGAGTAACCCCGTTTGTCATAATAGGAATGATGGATGTTCCGCTCTCCGATGCTGCGGTTGATTTTGTGATCATTGACGGAGATGGCGATGTGGTTGGTGGCACGCTGGAGTTGCAGCCGGAACTCGAGATTACGGCTATGAGTGCATCGCTTGACCTGGGTATGATGGACGCAATGGATGCTCCGGATATGTCGCAGGGAATGGCGATGATGCCTGCCATGTTCATGACGCCACCTGATCCGGTGAGTGCGGTTGAACTCAGCATCAACTCGGTGGTCGATGTTGCCGAAAATGCGGTGGTTTACATGATTTCTCTGGATATGACCGAAACGGTTATGGGTGAGGGCCTCACGTTCAGTCTGGACATGCACGCTATGACGCCTGAGCAGATCGCAGCAGTGGCTGAACAGTTGAACAGTGTAGCCCTGGTCACAGCAGAAGTGGTGGATGGCCAGATTGAGGTAACTCTGGGAATCGGCTTCGATCCTGGTGATGACCTGATCTTTGAACTGCCCTTTGACAGCTTTGGAGCAGCTTCAGATGGTCAGGACGTCACCGTCAGTATCGACACGGATTCCGTCAGTGATAATGTCGTGGTTGTGGATGGACATGATTCAGTACAGCTCCATGTCATTTCCGGAACAGAAGCCGACGATGTTCTGGTCGGCTCAGCTGGTAACGACATCATCATCGGTCACGGTGGTAATGACATCATCATCGGTGGGGCAGGTGACAATATCCTTGTCTCCGGTCCGGGAAGCGATACCTTCGTTTATACGCTGGATTCACTGGAAGGAAAGACGAGCGGTGATATGATCGTCAGATTCGAAGTGGGCAAGGTTGGAGAAGATGCCGGGGCAGATGTTCTGGATATCAGCGATCTCCTGACAGGTATCGGCAAGTCCGGTGAGAGCCTGACAGAGTTGCTTGCCACGAATGTCCTGAACGTTCAGGTTCTGGAATATAGCGAGGGCAATGCGACGATGGTCATTGGTGTTGATCGTGACGGCAGTGGTGCAGATGAGTACGGTATGCAGAAGCTTGCAACGATTCATATGATTGGTGTTCAGCCAATGGATGAGATCGGAAGTCTCGAGCAGCAGTTGCTGGCACAGCTGATGAGTAACGACCAGATCAGATTCTAGATCAGGTGAACGCCTACCCTGAAGCCATGTGCTTCAGGACGAAAAAACAAAAGAGGCTGGTGATGTGAAACCAGCCTCTTTTTAGTGCGCACGCCTGGCGCTGAAAGCCCGCGACAGGATTGTCAGTCCAGACCAGGATTACTCCCTTTGCACCCATTTGCGTGAAGGTGCGCCCAAATTCCCGGACCGCTGTGCATGGGTCCGCACATTCTGTGAAGAGAGCTACTTCGGCTAATGGCCAGACGTTCTCCAGAATCAGTAGCTGTAGCCGAAGGCCTCCGAGAACCGCTTCTGTATTTCAGCTGTTGTCAAAGCATGGGTCTGCGGTCCCTTGTGCGCGATTTTGATGGCACCCATCAGGCTGCCCAGTCTCGCGCTGGTAGCAAGGTCTTTCCCGTTCGTAATGCCGTAAATCAGCCCAGCTCTGAAAGCATCACCGCAACCTGTCGGATCGATTATCTGTTCAGGCCTGACACTCGGGATATCCGTATTGCCCGAGCTTGTATAAATCCTGGCACCGTGCTCACCCAGAGTGACAATGAACGCAGTAACCCTTGATGCGATATCTTCCTCCGACCAGCCTGTGACCTGCACAAGCATGGAAGCTTCATAATCGTTGACGGTTACGTAGGTTGCCTGATCAATGAAGCGGCGCAGTTCCTCTTTCGAGAACATCGGAAGACCCTGACCTGGATCAAAAATGAAGGGAATGCCTTTGACAGAACAGTCGTTGGCATGCTGCAACATGCCATCACGGCCATCCGGGGCAATAATGGCAAGCGCAATCTTTTTATCCAGATCCTGAATCCGGTTCTGATGCGAATAGGACATGGCTCCCGGATGAAAAGCGGTAATCTGGTTATTGTCCGTGTCCGTTGTAATAAAAGCCTGCGCGGTGTAAGCGGTTTTAATGGTCGTGATATGCTGGCTCGAGATGTCCAGTTCGGACAGCCTTTCGAGATAAGGCTCTCCATCAGAGCCCAAAGTTGCCATGATCAGTGGTTCCCCGCCCAGCATTTTGAGGCTGTAGGCAATGTTGCCTGCGCAGCCACCAAATTCACGACGCATGGTCGGGACAAGGAAGCTGACATTGATGTTGTGCAACTGGTCTGCAAGGAGAGAATCTGCAAACCGGTCAGGAAAAGTCATGATCGTGTCGTAAGCAAGGGAACCACAGATCAGAGCCTTCATAAAACCTCCGCAAGTAAAGCCCTTCTCTTCAGAGAAAGGGGAGAAATCGTGTTAAAAAAATCCATACCCATTGTATGGTTGTAAAGCGCTGTCCGCACGGATAATCGTTGGAACAGGGCCGGCCAGCCGGTCAGATGCGCAACATAAGCAACGCAGTCAGTACCCTGCGCCCAGCCTCAGGTTCACATTGTTGAATGCGACCTGAAGCTTCGGAAGTCTGGCCGATGTCCTGCACTCCAGTCCGGCTCTGAACCTGTACGCACCCGGTCCGATTGAGGGCTGCTCTCCGTGACCTTTCAGAGCCGTGGGTAGCAGACAGTCACTCCCGGGATGTCATGGATAAAAAAGGGTGATACGGTAATCAGCATCAGGCGGAATTATCGTTTCAATATAAAGTCGGACAGGATTAACATAATAGGGTGGAATGCCTTTGGAAACAAGATCGGAATCCGTCAGATAATTTGCCGGACTGAAAACCCGCCTGGAAAGGGTCGATTTGTCAGAGTCCAGCAGGGTCAGTTCAACATGTGGCCACGACATACGGGATGAACTGTTGTTTTTTACCATCATGGTCAGCAGATACATGTCCGTCTGAGGGGCAACGCTTTGCAGTTCGTTGGCCTCGATAGAAAGGTCTGAAATCGTTGACTTCAGATTTCTGGGACAGGAGAACAGGTCGCAAGCTTTTGTGACGAGAGTTTCGCTTACCGGTACCCAGGTAATCAGACGATCATGATAAACATAAAGAACCTGTACAACAAAAAAGACCAGAAGGGCGAGCGTTATGAGAGACCGCATTCTTCCTGACAATAATCCCTTTTTAATAGGCCTTCTGCCCAACAGATTCGACTTTTTTTGCGCTGTGGTGTCATATGCATCACCGCCCGGATCCGGAAGACCCGGGCTGCTTCTGCCTGCCGGTAACGGGTCCGTGTCAAAATAGCGGGGTGGAAATGCAGGTAAAGCCCATGGGTCTTTCTGCTCAGGAACAGGAGCCTCATCAGGAATCATCTGGACGGAAGGCGCAGGCGGAGGCTGCGAAGTGACAGTCAGCGGGGGCGGAGCCAGGGGCTGCTGCGGTGCCTGAGGAGCCTGTGGCGTCAGATGAGGTGGAGGTGCCGGGGGAACAGCCTGTGGTGTCATATGAGGCTGCGGTGCCGGGGGAGCAGCTTGTGGTGTCAGATGCGGTTGCGGTGCCAGATGGGGCTGGGACGGCTGAGATGGTTGCGGTATTCTGAGAAAAGAGGGTGGCTCGTCCGGAACAGGAATGGTAACGCGCTCAGGCTCATCTGGCCTTTGGGGTTCGACATTTGCCGGCGAAGATGTTCTGAACACAGCTGGCGCTGCAGCTGGCGGAGCAGGTGTCTGGGGCACACTGGGCGGGACATTCACTGGAGCCGCTTCAGCCTCCGCGACCGCTTCATCAGCGAAATCCTGGGGAACATCAAGAGAGGAGCCCAGGAGTTTTTCCGATACCTGGTCCAGCTCCTGCGTGATGGAGGATATCTCCTCTTCCAGCTTGTCAAAAAGCAGATTGCTTTGCGAAGTTCCACCCGCTATGGCTTCATCCGTAAGCGAGATCGTAATATCGTCATCCGCTTTGTCCGGTGTATCGGGCAGGGGAGCCTCTGCCGGTGGCGAAGGCTTTCTGACGGCAAGCTTGGGTGGGGCAGCAGGCCGGGCCGGTGGTGGCACCGGTGCCTGTGGCTGCTCCTGACTCTTTTGTGTTGCAGCAGCTCCAATTGAAGGCAGATTCTGGGGAGAGGGCGGTTCAACCTTGACCTGGGGACGCCTGCTCCCCTGCAGGTCGGCAACCAGTGTCGAATCATCCAGGGTGGGGATCGGGTGCTGGACATTGTGTGCAGAAGACTCCTGCTTTTCACCCTGCGAACCCGCTGATTTCTCGATATGGTCAGAGGCATTGAAAACCTGCTGGCAAACGCCACAACGAACGGTGCCGTCATATAACTTCAACTGATCTTCCGTTACGCGGAAAACAGTCTGGCAGTGAGGGCATTTTGTGTGAAAAATCATAGTGTTACGCCATTGTTAAGTTCGCTTGCCTGAGAGTACAACCCAGCCATCGTTCTGCTGGTAATGTGACAGCTCCAGCCATGGTAAATAGGCTGAAACAACATCACTTGCCTGCCAGTCAAGTATACCTGAAAGTGCCAGTTTTCCGCCAGGTTTGAGCTTTGAAACTATCGATTCAGCCAGTTTTTGCAGTGTTCCGGACAAAATGTTGGCAACAATAAGGTCATATTGCAACTCTTTTCTGTCATTTGCAAACTGGTCAGGATGATAAAAGGTGATGTGACACTGGTTTTGCAAAGCGTTTTCTTTTGCCGTATCCAGGGCGGTCCGATCAATATCGACGCCATCAACCAGATGCGCTCCAAGCCTGAATGCCGCTATGGCGAGTATGCCGGAGCCACAGCCGTAGTCCAGAACCGATGCTCCGGCAAACAGATTTTCTTCAAGCCACATCAGGCACTGGCGCGTTGTTGCATGGCTGCCGGTTCCAAATGCAAGGCCGGGATCCAGCCGAAGTGCGATTTTTGCGTCTTCCGGTACCGGATGCCAGCTCGGTACAACCCAGATCTGCTCGCTGATCCGGATGGGTTCGAACTGGGCCTGCGTCTCCCGGACCCAGTCTTTGGCGGGAACTTCCCTGACGCTATAGAGAGGAGAATGCGGCAAGGCACTTTCTCTGGCGGCTACGGCAATGATCTGGCTGATATTGATGTCAGGTGCGATCAGGGCAACGACGCGACTTCTCTGCCAGAAGTTTTTTTCAGTGTCCTCACCGGGCTCATCAAAAATGGGGCGTTCGGCATCGGTTCCTTCGTCAGCGTCCTCAACCGTTACAGCCATGGCACCAGCACCGAGTAACGCATCCGAAAAGCGCTCGGTATGGTCGTAAGCTATTTCCAGTACTACTTCAAGCCAACTCACGCCTGGCTCCTGTCAGAGTGTACAGGGTACTATTTTGGTTTTTTCCTGTCCTTGACCATATTTGCAAGTTTTTGCTCCAGATAGTGGATGTTGGTGCCACCTTGTATAAAGAGCGGGTCAACCATCATATGACGATGCAGATCAATATTGGTCTGGATCCCTTCTACTACCATTTCTGACAGGCCAATCTGCATGCGCCGGATGGCCTGTTCTCTTGTTGCGCCGTGTGAAATGATTTTGCCGATCATGGAATCATAGTTTGACGGGATCGTGTACCCTGCATAAACATGGGAATCGACACGAATACCTGGTCCGCCGGGCATGTGCCAGGCAGTGACTTTTCCGGGAGAGGGTGTAAAGTTGTACGGATCTTCTGCACAGATGCGGCATTCAATGGCGTGCCCGGTCATCTTGATGTCTCTCTGACGGAATCGCAGTTTTTCACCCGCTGCAATACGGATCTGCTCCTGGATGAGGTCAATGCCGGTGATCACTTCCGTTACCGGATGCTCGACCTGGATGCGGGTGTTCATCTCGATGAAATAGAATTCTCCTTTTTCATACAGAAATTCAAAAGTGCCAGCCCCCCTGAAGTTGATTCTGCGACAGGCATCAACGCAACGGTCACCAATTCTTTCTATGAGACGTCTTGGAATACCAGGAGCGGGTGCTTCTTCAATGACCTTCTGGTGGCGGCGTTGTGTTGAACAGTCGCGTTCACCGAGCCAGACCGCATTCCTGTGCTGGTCAGCGAGAACCTGAATCTCGATATGGCGCGGGTTTTCGAGGAATTTTTCCAGGTATACGTCCGGATTGCCAAAAGCGGTGTGGGCTTCAGCTTTTGTCATGGCAATCGCATTCAACAGGGCTGCCTCCGTGTGTACCACACGCATACCACGACCTCCTCCCCCTCCGGAAGCCTTGATGATGACCGGGTATCCGACTTTTCTGGCGATGCCGACTACCAGTTTCGGATCATCCGGCAAAGCCCCATCCGATCCGGGAACCAGAGGAACATTGGCTTTTTGCATGGTCTGCTTGGCGGTGACCTTGTCACCCATAGTGCGGATGGATTCCGGTCTTGGTCCAATAAAGACAAAGCCGGACTGTTCAACCCTTTCGGCAAAATCGGCGTTCTCTGCCAGAAAACCATAGCCAGGATGGATGGCCTCGGCATCCGTTACTTCTGCAGCGCTGATGATGGCAGGCATATTCAGATAGCTTTGTGCAGACGGTGCCGGACCAATGCAGACCGATTCGTCAGCAAGCTTGACATATTTTGCCTCGCGATCAATGTCGGAGTGAACAACAACTGTTTTAATGCCCATTTCGCGGCAGGCGCGCTGGATACGTAACGCGATCTCTCCCCGGTTGGCAATGAGAATTTTTTCAAACATGACGTCAACAATAAATTGCAAAGAAAAGCGTACGGAAACCGGGCCTTTCTATTCAATAAGGAAAAGGGGTTGTCCGTATTCAACCGGATGTCCGTTTTCAACGAGCACCTGTTTTACTACTCCGGCAACATCGGCTTCAATTTCATTCAGAAGCTTCATGGCTTCAATAATGCACAGAATATCTCCCTGTTTGACTGTCGAGCCTATCTGGACAAAAGGAGGGGTGCCAGGCGCTGAAGCGGTATAAAATGTGCCGACCATGGGTGACGTGACCGTGTGTCCCTGCGGCTCTGGAGGAGCCGCCACTACCGGTGGCGCTTCAGGAGCAACAGGAGCCGGCGGCGGTACAGGCACGTTTTGCACATACTGGGGTGCTGCGGGCTGCATGAGTACCTGGTTGGCCGGAGCCGGCGGATTTTTGACGATGCGGACCTGGGAGTCTCCTTCAGTTACCTGAAGTTCGGCGATATCAGACTCGGCAACAAGGTCGATCAGTGTTTTAAGTTTGCGAAGATCCATAGAAAAAACAAGTAAAAACGAGGGGACAGCAATCAGTTTTCAAGGGCAAATGTTATTGCCATCCGATAACCGTCCACACCAAAACCGCATATGACTCCTTTTGCAATTGCAGACAGATAGGAGTGATGACGAAATGGCTCACGTTGATAAACATTGGAGATGTGTACCTCATAAAACGGGATTGCAACTCCGGACAGGGCATCGCGCAGTGCAACGCTTGTATGGGTCAGTCCTCCCGGATTGATTATGATAGCATCAACTCCTTCCGTTCGTGCTGAATGAATGCGATCAATCAAAGCGCCTTCATGATTACTCTGGAAGCTGGCAAAGTGACCACCAGCGGCTGTAACCAGATTACGCGCAATTGCTATGACTTCATCAAGCGTAGTGCTACCGTACAATTGGGGTTCTCTCGTTCCCAAAAGGTTAAGATTAGGACCATTTAGCAAGAGGATGTTTTTGGCCATTGTTAGAAACGGTTATGAAAAACAGGGTCAGACAGACAAATATAGCCATTTTGCCGGCAATTGCCGGAAAATAGCAAGCAAAAAACCTGAATTCTTGTTTTAAAAGCTCTTCCAGTCTCTTTACATATCAACTGATTGTATCATCTCTGCGAGTTCCCGGATACTGGCTCTTTGCGGTACCGCATCGGACGTGCGTGGCATTTTTCTCATGTCATCATGCGAGTATACATTGAGATGAAAGATTTCCCCTTTATGGTAAAAGTGGATGTTTTCAACAGCCTGCACTCCTGACCGGTTGCTTTTGGCCTCGCTGACGGAAATATCGATATTTTTATTGAGCAGAAAAATTTCAACATCCTTGGCGCTGTCCGCAAACAATTGTAAATGAATATCGCTCATCTCGAAAGCGGTTCCGTTTAAAACTGCACCGGTGACATACGGCTGAAATTCCGCCAGTTCCTGCATCATTTCCAGAGCCAGGCGTCTCAGGTGCAACAGGCGTTCCGGTTGTGTATCGGCCATGAACAGGGCCTGGTAGATTCGCAGTTCATCTTCTATCTGCTGGTTGTCTGGCAGAAATTTTCCGTTCAGCCGACCGTTACCCATGATCTGGCGGGCTGCCTTTTTTTTTGCCGTCTCGTACGTTACGCCTTCTTCCGCAATCATACGGGCTGCAGCCGTTGCGATTTCGGCGCGGATTAAGAACCAGTCAGTTTTGCGCTCATTTCTCATGTTGAAAAACGGGTAAATTCACTCTAAAAAATTGACAGGCTGCACAGACTCGGGATTGCAGTGCTATTGAGTTCAGAGAATATCGCAAGTTGTGGTATGTGGTCAAGATTGAGGGGAGTGCCGATAGCAGACCATGTGTTGTTGGCCATATGCCACAAAGCACGGCTATGAGAATGGATGACGAGGCCATTTTCAGAAAAAACAGGTGTGCTTGAGGGTTGTGGTCGCGTAAAAACCGGTGCAACGCGCATTCAACATGGCCTGGGGCAAAAAATGATGTGCTTTCTCTTTCCAGTTCGTTCTCAAATACAACAAAAATCAGTAACACTGCTGATACAGACTCTTTTTCGTTCGCGATTGTACCTGTTTTGAGGTAGAGTCATTACGAAAATAAACCGTCTGACTGCCACCCGGTATGGATTCAGGCTGGATTTATGGAGCGGGTTTTTCCGATTTCAGCCGGCCAACGTATTGAGTGAATTGAATATGACCAGCTTTCTGACTGGTGAGTCGGGCGGTGTTCACATCCGCCTCAGGTGGGTGATATTGAGAAGATGTGTGCACTGCGCATCAAAACCCGGGTTGTCTGATACATCTGGCAGTCCGGGTACGTATGGCTGCGGTGGCACAAAGTGCATTAATGGGGGGTGATCATGCTGACTCGGTTTTCGACTGTGATATTTATCATTCTTCTGGCGTTTGTTTCAGAAGCAGGTGCCACCGGGAATGTTTCAAACGATTCTTTCAGCAGGGCGAAAAAACAGCTCGGCCAGGTCTATGCCGATCACAGGCTAACAGTATATTGCGGAGCCGGATTTGATGAGCGGGGCAACATCCTCCCACTGCCCGGATTTAACACGCCCAGCCACCACAAAAGAGCAGAAAGAATGGAATGGGAGCACATAGTGCCCGCTGAAAACTTCGGTCGCGGATTTGTCGAATGGCGCGAAGGTCACCCGGACTGCGTAGACAGCAGGGGCAGGTCGTTCAAGGGCAGGAAGTGTGCCGAGAAAGTCAGCATGGATTTTCGTTACATGCATGCAGACATGTACAATCTTGCTCCTGCCATTGGTGCAGTGAACGCACTACGTAGCAACTACAACTTTGGCCTGCTTCCCGGTGTCCCGAACACCTTCGGGTCCTGTGACATGAAAATTCTGGGCAGGAACGTAGAGCCTCCCGTTGCCGCACGAGGGATGATAGCCAGAACTTACAAGTATATGCAGGGAGCTTACTCCCGGTATCGGATGGGGCGGCCCCAGCAGCAGTTAATGGATGCCTGGGACAGGATGCACCCGCCGGATGCGTGGGAGTGCACCAGAGCAAAGCGCATTGAGGCTGTGCAGAAGAATGAGAATCCTGCAGTCAAAGGGCAGTGCATGGCGAGAGGTCTCTGGTAATGAACTGTTCCAGCAGGATCGGTATGACGTTCAGGTACTGATCCGGGTTTTCAGAAAGGTCATCCGAAGTGTCAATGGAAACATTTGAAAATGCCATAAGCGCGGTAAGTGGGCTCGTCTGGGGTCCACCGCTTCTGGTTCTGCTTTTTGGAAGTCACATTTTTCTTACCATAAGAACCGGCTTTATCCAGCGCAAGCTCTGGCTGGGCATCAAGCTCTCGGTTACGCGCGATCCTGATGCTGAAGGGGATGTCTCCCAGTTCGCATCCCTTGCCACGGCATTGTCTGCCACTATTGGAACGGGAAATATCATCGGTGTTGGAACGGCAATTGCCCTGGGAGGGCCGGGTGCGGTTCTGTGGATGTGGCTTACCGGTGTTTTTGGTATTGCAACCAAATACGCAGAAGCCCTCATCGCTGTCAAATATCGCGTCAGAACCCCTGGAGGCACCATGCTGGGAGGGGCCATGTATGCCCTCGAGCGGGGGTTGAATATGCGGTGGCTCGGTATCCTTTTTGCCGTTTTTGCCACGCTTGCAGGTTTTGGAATCGGAAATGGTGTGCAGGCAAACGCGGTTGCCAGCCTGGTACAGGAAACTTTTTCCATTCCAAACTATCTTACCGGACTGGTCATCGCGATGGTCACGGCTCTGGTGATGCTTGGAGGATTGCAGTCGATTGCCCGTGCGTGTACTGCCATTGTGCCGTTCATGTCCGTGTTTTACATGGCTGGATGTCTTGTTCTGCTGGGAATGAATTACGAATATATTGTTCCCGCCATTTTTCTGATTGTCGAATCAGCATTTACACCTCGTGCGGCAGGTGGTGGATTTGTTGCGGCTTCCGTAATGGCAGCAGCCCGTTTTGGTATAGCCCGTGGCCTTTTCTCCAATGAATCGGGCATGGGTTCTGCGCCCATCGTTGCCGCAGCCGCAAGAACGCGCAATTCCGTGCGCCAGGCTCTGGTATCAAGCACCGGAACGTTCTGGGACACGGTTGTTATCTGTGCCATGACGGGGCTGGTCATTGTCAGTTCTGTTCTGGCAAATCCTGGTCTGTATACTGAAGGTATGAATGGTGGCCTTCTGACGCATGCAGCCTTTAGTCAGATTCCTTTTGTAGGCAAGGTCGTTCTCACTTTCGGTCTTCTGACTTTTGCCTTTTCCACGATACTTGGCTGGTCTTACTACAGTGAGCGATGTGCAGAATATCTCTTCGGGTCAAGAATCAACATTCCCTACAGAATTGTCTGGGTTATCGTTGCGTTCCTGGGTTCCTGGGTTCCTCTGGGCATGGTATGGGATATTGCCGATATTCTTAATGCGCTCATGGCGGTTCCCAATATCATCGCTGTATTGCTCCTGAGCGGGCTGATCCGGAAGGAAACGGATTATTATCTTGCTGGCAGGATTGACGAGTTTGATTCAACGCCTGTCCCGCCTGCGAACTCAATCAGAAGCGGCGGGTGATTTTCGGCTGACGTCCCCAAAACAAAGTTCAAAGTATTCCATCTGAAATTAGGAATGTTTGACTATATTCAAGGAACGCCAGAAGATAGCACCATTCAGGAAGTTGAAAGACGCTGTCTCAGGCTTCGTGATGCAGCAACTCAGGGATAGAATAAGGCTATGACTAAAGTCGACGGAAACGATATATTTGAAAACAACGAGTTTTCATGAGACTGCTGGTCAACCGATATTCTGCATGCGCCTGATGAAGTCCGGACTGTTTTCAGCGAGCCGGATTTTGTTGGCAGAAAAGCCACCCATAACCGCACACTCCTTGGGTTTACACTATCTTATACCAATTCCGGATTGACTTCTATGGTAATTCCCAAGCGCTTGCCTGAGGTTCCTTGAGTAAATTACAAATGGTTTTTATTCGGAATTAGTATTAGTTCAAACACTTCTTTTACCTTCGTTTTCAGCCGACCTCAAAATGCATTACAAATCAACATGTTACAAACCTCAAAAAAAACGAAGGTTTGAGACCCAATTTTGATGTAAACTTATGATATTGCATAAACTATTTTGCAATAACTCTACTTGACCATCGCGTAGATGGCTTAGAAAAACGACATATGGGGCACTGGTCGGCCTGATCACTTGACCATCGCGTAGATGGCTTAGAAAAGCATTGATTCGGCTGCTCCGCTGGCAACATGCTTGACCATCGCGTAGATGGCTTAGAAAATCAGCCGCTGGCGGCCTGGGGCAATACACAGCTTGACCATCGCGTAGATGGCTTAGAAAGTTATCCCAAAGCGCTGCAGGTGCCGGATGTTCTTGACCATCGCGTAGATGGCTTAGAAATGTAACACTTTTGTGCCGCACGGTGAGTAGATCTTGACCATCGCGTAGATGGCTTAGAAAAACACAACACTGTCCTATATCAAGGCTGTGTTCTTGACCATCGCGTAGATGGCTTAGAAAAAGTGACAACGATCATGCTTCTTGCAAGTTTGCTTGACCATCGCGTAGATGGCTTAGAAATCGTGATCCATGCCCTGACCCTTTATCGTCACCTTGACCATCGCGTAGATGGCTTAGAAAATCCGGAACCGCGGAAACACCTGATCCAGCAACTTGACCATCGCGTAGATGGCTTAGAAATCCGCGCAAGCTGGACGCATCACTTCCTGTGGCTTGACCATCGCGTAGATGGCTTAGAAATTTTGCCAGCGGTGCAGGTAAGCCCACAAGCACTTGACCATCGCGTAGATGGCTTAGAAAAGATAAGCCGGATCGTATTCCAGCTTAAACTCCTTGACCATCGCGTAGATGGCTTAGAAAATCATCGAAAAGCAGATATTCAACTCTTCAATCTTGACCATCGCGTAGATGGCTTAGAAATCATGGCGGGCATCGATCAGATTCACAGTTCCCTTGACCATCGCGTAGATGGCTTAGAAACACAGGTCATGCTGATCTTCTTCAGACAGAGGCTTGACCATCGCGTAGATGGCTTAGAAATGACCGACCATTTCAGGTGTGATGAGAATTTTCTTGACCATCGCGTAGATGGCTTAGAAAAAGCGAGTGCTGAAATAACGGAAGCAGAAAAACTTGACCATCGCGTAGATGGCTTAGAAAACGAAAGTACGACAAAAAGCCCTGCATAATACCTTGACCATCGCGTAGATGGCTTAGAAAAATATCCGGCTCCAGTGTATCCTGTCTATTTCCTTGACCATCGCGTAGATGGCTTAGAAATTTAACACCTTTGTATTCCGTTCCAAGCAAGCCTTGACCATCGCGTAGATGGCTTAGAAAGGATTCCAGATCACGCAGCCGCTGCGCCCGGTCTTGACCATCGCGTAGATGGCTTAGAAACTAATGCCTTGATTTTTAAGCTTCACCTGTCCCTTGACCATCGCGTAGATGGCTTAGAAAAAGAAGCAACCATTGGCTATCAAGACCTTCAACTTGACCATCGCGTAGATGGCTTAGAAATTACAAGCGATTTTTTTGTTTGACGGGTTCGCCTTGACCATCGCGTAGATGGCTTAGAAATTGTGTGGAATCCCCATCATTTTCAGCATAGCCTTGACCATCGCGTAGATGGCTTAGAAAATTGCCAGCCCATTATCGGATTTGACTCGATCCTTGACCATCGCGTAGATGGCTTAGAAACGAACCGGGAGTGGACGGCAGCCATTGAAGTGCTTGACCATCGCGTAGATGGCTTAGAAACTGCGGGAACGTCGCCAGGGTTATGTCTGGAAACTTGACCATCGCGTAGATGGCTTAGAAAAACAGCGAGGCCGTATTTAATCATGCGCGGGTCTTGACCATCGCGTAGATGGCTTAGAAAATCCAACAGGGCTGTACAGGCTGCTCAGGTGACTTGACCATCGCGTAGATGGCTTAGAAAACATGGTGTGAATTCCCGTTTCCAGACTCTTTCTTGACCATCGCGTAGATGGCTTAGAAAAAGAATTTTTCAATGAATTCCCGGGCTTTGTTCTTGACCATCGCGTAGATGGCTTAGAAATCGCAGCAGACAGGCACCGCAACTGACGGCACCTTGACCATCGCGTAGATGGCTTAGAAAAG
>Ga0099364_10003948_pt1 | contig 22656 bp, 15 predicted proteins | sample TergutTh196P3_FD_73070 | JGI IMG/M metagenome (GOLD analysis project Ga0099364, IMG submission 73070) | Microcerotermes parvus P3 segment gut microbial communities from Pointe-Noire, Republic of the Congo - Th196 P3 | ecosystem: Host-associated > Arthropoda: Insects > Digestive system > Gut ...
TCTGTACGGAACGCATTTATTCGTTCCTAGTTCGGTTGTGTTCAATAAGGAAGAGGAACGAATAAATGCGTTCCGTACAGGATTGAGTGGAGAAGAGGAACGAATAAATGCGTTCCGTACAGGATTGGGTGCATCCTCCATAGGTTACAAACTTTATTTCGGAACTACAAACCCTCCAACGGTTTTACACGATATAGGTAATGTTACAAGTTGGACACCAGAATTAGATTTTGACACAACCTATTATTGGCAGATAATACCATATAACACAACCGGTGATGCGATAGATTGCCCAATCTGGTCTTTTACCACAATTCCACCAGTGCCGTTACATGCAATAAATCCAAATCCAGAAGATGGGGCAACATTTATCCCATTAGACCAAGTTTTAAGCTGGGAACCATCTCAACGGGATCTGTACGGAACGCATTTATTCGTTCCTAGTTCGGTTGTGTTCAATAAGGAAGAGGAACGAATAAATGCGTTCCGTACAGGATTGAGTGGAGAAGAGGAACGAATAAATGCGTTCCGTACAGGATTGAGTGCGTCCCCCACAGGCTACAAACTTTATTTCGGTACTACAAACCCTCCAACAGTTTTACACGAAATAGGCAATGTGACAAGCTGGATACCGGAATTAGATTTTGACACAACCTATTATTGGCAGATAGTGCCGTATAATACCACCGGTGATGCGATAGATTGCCCAATCTGGTCTTTTACAACAATTCCACCAGTGCCGTTACATGCGATAAATCCAAATCCAGAAGATGGTGCACCATTTATCCCATTAGACCAAGTTTTATCATGGTCGGCAGATACGAGCGTAAGCTTGCCAATCGGATATAGGATATATTTTGGCACGGTTAATCCACCACCGTTTATTACCGATCTTGTATCCCTACGGGATACGGTTGGGGTGCGTACCACGTTTTCTACCGATCTTATATCTCTACGAGATATGGAAACGCTTTCATGGACGCCAGAATTAGATTTTGACACCACATATTATTGGCAGATTGTTCCATTTAACACAACCGGTGATGCGGTTAATTGCCCAATCTGGTCTTTTACAACAATCCCTTATCCAGCAATATTTACAATAAATCCTCTTGAACATAATTTCGGAAACGTGTTTGTTGGAAATACTTCAGAGCCTCATACATTTACCATTACAAACACAGGCGGAAGTTCTTTAGTTGTGAATACTATAGATTTAATAGGAACAAATCATAGCGAATTTAGTTTAGCAGTTTCTGAATTACCCTGGAATATAGCGGCAAATGAAACAAGAACATTCACTGTATCTTTCTCGCCAACAGAACCTTACGGATTTAAAACAGCAAATCTAAATATAACACACAATGCAAGCGATTCGCCACATATTGACACAGTTCTTATGGGCGACAGTGTTGTTCTAGATAGTGATGTCATTGTTTTAACAACCTGTCTTCATGGAAATTATCCAAATCCATTCAACCCAGAAACAACAATTAAATTTACTATGGCAAATGCAGGATATGTCGCAATAGAGATTTATAATATAAGAGGACAGAAAATATACACGTTGGTGAATGCTCATATGGATATAGGAGAACATTCCGTTATATGGAACGGGAAGGATGAAAACGGAAGAGATGTTGGAAGTGGAGTGTATTTCTATGTGATGGTTACAGAGGAATATAGAGATGTTCAGAGGATGGTGTTGATGAAGTAGGGAACGCACCCATTTCTGTAGGGAACGCATTTATTCGTTCCTAGTTCAGTTGTGTTCCCTACCGAACTAGGAACGAATAAATGCGTTCCCTACAGAAAGAAGTTTCATTTAAAATGAAACTTGTGGTGCTGTTCTCGCTTCTGCAGGAGCTTCGAAGAAGGTCGCTGGTGTAATACCAAACATATTTGCAATAATATTGTTTGGGAAAATAACCAGTGAGCGGTTCAGCATATTTACAGCATCGTTGTATCTTCTTCTTGCAGTGGTTAGTCTATTTTCCGTACCTGCTAGTTCGTCTTGCAATCTGATAAAATTCGTATTTGCTTTTAGGTCTGGATATGCTTCAACGACAACAAGTAGTCTGCTAAGGGATGAAGAAAGTTCGTTATTTGCGTTCATCATTTCTTCTGGATTTTGTGCCGATCCAACTTTAGCTCTGCTTTCAGTAACTTGCATCAGCACATTACTTTCGTGTGAAGCGTAGCCTCTAACAGTTTCAACCAGATTTGGAATTAAGTCGTATCTTCTGTTCAGTTGATTTTCAACTTCAGCCCATCCGTTTTGTACTTCAATTACTAGCTGTTGCATACTGTTATATTTTGCCACGAAAGACATAACAGCGATAATAATAACAGCTAATATTGCTAATAGAACAATAAGTCCTTTTTTCATAATTATCTCCTTTTATTTTTTTCGATGAATAAGAATGTCTCTAATCTCAATTAATTCTTTTCTTAAATCAAAATTAACATTCAAATTCTCGCTTAAATTTTGTTTTTTTCTATTTTTTATTTCTTTTTTAGCTCCTGCTAGTGTAAATTTCTGAACATAAATAAGTTCCTTAATATTTTTTAGCAGTTCAAGGTCGTTAACAGAGTATAATCTAGAAGCTCCTTTCCCCGGTTTTTTATTTAATTTAGTGAACTCGGTTTCCCAGTATCTTATAGTATGTGGTTTTAGTTGTAGTAATTCGCAAATTTCAGGGAAAGAGTAGTAAGCTTTTTTCATAGTTTAATATATCTCCTTATTATTTGAAAAGTAAAAATAGCAATAAACGCGTATGGTAATAGGTATCCCCATCTAACAAAATGAGTTGATTTATTGTAGGAGCTCAACTGAGCGGTCACAAAAGTAGTTTCAAATAGTTGAGTTTTTTGATGAATTTTCCCGTCTGGAGTGGTGTATAAAGTGAAGCCAGTGTTTGCAGCTCTAAAAATCGGTTTTCTATTTTCAATAGTTCTAAAAGTAGCCATAACAGCGTGTTGGTGTGTGCCTATGCTTTTCTCAAACCAAGCATCATTTGTGATATTAACCCAAAAATCGTGTTTATTTTTGTATGCTATATTTCTAGTATAAAGTGGGAATGCAATTTCGAAACAAATCAGAGGAGCAAAAGTAAACGATGCCGTGTCTGAATTATTTGTTACTTTGTAAATGACAGTATCAGTACCTCTTTCAAAATTAGCCTGTCCAAAATCTAGTTTCCATAAAATTGGGAAAATATGTAAAAATGGGAATCTTTCTCCAAATGGAACTAATTTGTTTTTATTATAATTAGTATGATTATTGTCATACGGGGTGAATAAATTAGAAGTATTATAATAGAAAAACGGATATGTTTGTCCTTTATACTTTTCACCTTGCTCTAAGCCTAAAAAACCGGTAAAAATTGGTTTTTTAATCTCCATAACCAATTCCATCAATCTAAAATAGTTTTCTCTCCATAAGTACAAATAAGTAGGCAAAGCTGATTCGGGAAAAACAATCAAATCTGGATTCTGTGTGCTTGCAACTTGCCTTGAAAGCGATTCGTAAATTTCAAAAGTAGATTCAAGCATATCATCTTCAAATTTAAGCTCTTGTCTAATATTCCCTTGAATTAAGGCAATAGTAAAATCATTTTGAATCGTGTTTTTTTGCACAAAATACATTTTCATGTTTCCAAAACAGTACCAAACAAAAAGAATAATAAAAGCAGAAATAATGTATTTGTTTTTCCAGTCTGTACGGAACGGATTTATTCGTTCCTGCTCTCCACTTGATCCTGTATTAAACTCCTTCAGAAGTAATCCATTAAATAATAAGTAATTAATGTAAAGAATTAACAAACTAATTAACGGTAACCCACCAATGTCTAAAAATTGCAGTAATGATAAACTGTTTTTTAAGCCGTATCCTATGCTGAACCATGGGAAACTAAATTCAGTAAAATTTGTAATAAATTCAAAAGTAAGCCAAGTAAAAATAAATCTGTTAATGCCGCCTACACTAATATACCAAAACAAAACCCCAAAAATTATTCCAAATAGAACTAAAATCCCAATAAAACCACCAAAAGTAACTAAAGAAATCCAATGTATAGATATTAATAGATACGTGGTAGAAAATAAAACACCATGTAGAAAAAATTTGCTTTCTTTATTTGCTCTTGTAAAATAATAAAATAAAGGTACAAACGCAACAAAAACAAACATATCAAAGGCATAAGGAAGCCGTGTTAGCCCTAGCATAATAGCAGAGGCTAAGATTAATAATATCGATTTTAAGTCTTTTTCATGCATCATCAACTCCGTTAGAACCAACTATTTTGAAGTAAGAAAATTTGTCAAGGCAATTTTTATTTTGAAATATATATATTTTTCTTGACTAAAAATAAGTAAAAAAAATAATGGTGTTTATGTTCTCAGAAATAGTATTAAACATTCAACCATTAGAGATGCGAATGGCAGTTTTGGAAGACAGCCAACTTGTTGAGTTGTATGTAGAAAAGGAAATAAAACAAAACTATGTAGGCAATATTTACAAAGGCATAGTTAAAGACGTCTTGCCCGGAATGGGTGCGGCATTTATAGACATAGGTCTTGAAAGAACAGGATTTTTGCATTATACCGACCTCTCTAACGAAAATTTTGAAGACATAGAACTTGAAGAAGGCGATGTAGAAAATAAATTTTTAATTAGCGATGCTTATAAAATAGGAGAATATTTAAAAACTGGTCAGGAAATTGTTGTTCAAGTACAGAAAGGACCTATTGGTTCTAAAGGCTCACGTTTGATAGGTCAGATATCTATACCGGGTAAATATCTTGTATTTATACCATATGAAGACAAAATAGCAATATCTAGAAAAATATATTCGTATCAAGAAAAGAACCGAATTAAAAGCATATTAAATACCTGTCGTGAGAAAAACACTGGCTTAATTGTACGCACAGAAGCAGAAGGTAGCACGACAGAAGAACTACAAGATGAATACAAAATGCTACTAAATACATGGAGATTCTTAGAGAAAAAAATTAATAATAGCGAAGCTCCTTGCTGTATTTTAGACGAAAATGACATGGTAAGCACTCTTGTTAGGGATTTATTTACTTCTAAAATAGATAGACTTGTAGTAGATGACTTTGATTTTTATACGCAAATAACGTCAAGGCTAAAAGAATACAACACCGAGTTAAGTCATCGCTGTGAATATTACAGCGAAGACACCCCAATTTTTGACGCTTATAATATAGAAAAAACCATAGAGAAGAGTTTTCGAAGCAAAATATTTTTACCCAGTGGTGGTAATATAGTCATTGAACCAACTGAAGCATTGGTATCGATAGACGTAAATACTGGAAGTTTTACAGGTAAAAAGAACATGAATTTTGAAGAGACAATAACAAAAACCAATCTTGAAGCATCCAAAGAAATAGTACGTCAGATTAGATTACGCAATTTAAGTGGTATAGTTGTGATAGATTTTATAGACATGTTCGATGAAAAGAATAAGCAAAAAATTTTTGAACAAATGACGTCGGGACTAAGAAAAGACAAAGCGAAAAGTCGAGCATTTCCATTTACACCTTTGGGTTTGATGGAAGTTACAAGAAAAAGAACACGCTCTACTATTATGCAAACTTATTTCGAGAGATGTCCGTTTTGTCATGGAACTGGAAAGATTTTGGCTCGCGATTCTGTTCTTTTTAAAATTAATAGATGGCTTATGAGAGCTGAATATTTTATGCAAAATAAGCAGCTTAACATATATGTTCACCCAAATGTTAAGAATACCTATGATAAAAAAAACCAGATTCTTATACAAACAAGTAATCAAGTTAAAATAATAGAAGATCCCGGACTTGACCAAGACGCATATAGAGTAATGCTGGTAAACGAAAAGAAAAATATAACAGAACAGTTTGATATATGAGTGTTACTTTATGCTAATAGCAATCGGAAATGCTTTAAAAGGAGGATATCCCAATGAAAAATACTAGTTTTGAAGAAGACTATAAGTATATTAAAAACTTATATAAGGAAATAGCAGAAATCCAGAAACAAACAGAAATTCAAGCAGCAAAACGCATAGCCGAGCTCGATGCAGAGTTCAAAAGAAGAGATGAAGAAGCAGCAAAACGCATAGCCGAACACGCCGCTAAACTCGATGCAGAGTCCAAAAGAAGGGATGAAGAAGCTGCAAAACGCATAGCCGAACACGCCGCTAAACTCGATGCAGAGTTCAAAAGAAGAGATGAAGAAGCTGCAAAACGAAAAGCTGAATTTGATGAAGAGTTCAAAAGAAGAGATGAAGAATCAACTAAACAAATGTCCAAATTTAATGCTGAAATAACAAGAATCAACGAAACAATGGGATATTATTCCAATAGTATAGGCGTTATTGCTGAGGAATACTTTTTCAATTCTTTCAATGCAGGCAGAAGAAATTTTTTCGGAGAAAAATTTAATGATATAGACAAAAATGTAAAAGGCATAAAACAGGATTATAAAGATGAGTATGACATTCTGCTTATCAATGGGAAAACTATTGGCATAATAGAAGTTAAATCGAAAGCTAATTTAAGCGATTTTCCTAAAATACTAAGGAAAGCAAAAACATTTAGAGTAAATTTTCCGGAATATAAAAACCATAAAGTTTATTTAGGGCTTGCTTCATTAGCCTTTCGACCCAGAATTGAAATAGAATGCCAAAAAAAAGGAATTGCAATCATTAAACAAGTAGGCGATAATTTAATTATTATTGATGAAAATATTAAATCATACTAAAGAGGTATAACATGGCAGCCATGCACCTATCAAGCCTAATAGATACCAAACTTGTCTTTTTAAAATCGTCTTTATGCGATATTAGAGAAATCTATACATTTCTTGTAACTCAGAAGTTCAAGAAATATCCAGCAAAGGCAAGTGTATCAGAACTTGTAGATAAACTTATGCAACGCGAAGCAGATACAACATTTCTTCTTCCTAATGGAGTATCTATCCCACATTTGCACTTGGACGATTTTGGAGACACCGTAATATCAGTATTAATACCCAAGCAACCAATAGAAACTGAAGCAGGTATAGTAAAAATATTTTTCATGGTTTTTACTTGTAAAAGCGATAATTCTCTTTATTTGCATATTTTAAAGTCGATAGTAAAGATTTCTCAAAACGAACATTATTTCGATAAGGTTCTTAATGTAAAAAACGCCAAAGAATTCCAAAAATTCTTAAAAAATGAATATTTCCCTATTAAGAAAGCCTTATATGTTTGCGATGTAATGGTTTCTGATGTGATAACTGTTTGTGAGAATACAACATTAAAGGAATTGCATTTACTTTTTGAAGAATATAATTATGGATATTTTCCGGTTATATGTAAGAACAATAAAGTTATTGGACAAGTATCCCTACAAGACTATATTATGGCAGCCTTTCCGGCGTATACTAATTTTCTGAATAACCTAAATTTTTTAAAAACATTTGAGCCTTTTGAAAAGTTTTTAAAAAATGAAGGCAATTTAAACGTTGGTGAAATAATGAAACCTGTTACTATCTCGATACATCCGCAGTCATCTGTTGTAGAAGCTGTTTTTTTAATTACTAAGAATAATTTACGCGAACTACCGGTTCTTGAAAATGGAAACCTAGTCGGAATTGTTAGTTTAATGAACATATTTAGATGTTGTTTTAATGAAGAATAATAGGATGCCATTATGTTTATAGCCATTTCAATTTTCATAATTTGTTATATATTAATAGCTTCAGAAAAGATCAATAAAATTGTTGTTGCTCTTACAGGTGCTGTAATATTTATATTATTTGGGTTTGTTCCGCAAGCAAAAGCATTTTCAGTGTATGTTGATTGGAACGTTATTTTTTTATTGATTGGGATGATGATTATGGTAGGTGTGATGAAAAACACCGGTGTTTTTGAATATATCGCCATATTCCTAGCAAAAAAAGCAAAGGGAAATCCGAAGAAAATTCTTATTATGTTGTTCGTTATAACTGCTATATTTTCTGCTTTCTTAGATAACGTTACCACTGTTATTGTTATAGCTCCAATTTCTATTCTGATTGCTGTTGAATTAGGAATTTCACCAGTGCCTTTCATAATTAGCACAGCACTAGCTTCGAATATTGGAGGAACAGCAACTTTAATCGGTGACCCACCCAATTTGATGATAGGTAGTGCTGCCGACTTGAGTTTTTTAGATTTCTTAAAAACGCTTGGAGTTTTTGTCCTTGTAATTGTTATTATTAATTCTGGAATAGTATATTACTGTTTTAAGAAATATTTAAAGGTGACCAATGAAAGACGTGCAAGAATAATGGAATTTAAAGAGAACGAGTTAATTCGTGATAAAAACTTATTGATATATTCAATTGTTGTTTTTACGCTTTTTATTACTTTACTTATTTTACACGATTTATTACAAATTAGCGCCGCTACAATTGCACTTTTTGCTGCTGTATTAATGTTGCTTAAAGCTAGAAAAATTAATGTAGATAAATTTTTTGGTACAGAAATTGACTGGGCTTCTATATTATTTTTCATAGGTTTATTTATAATGGTTGGAGCACTAGAAGAAACAGGATTCATTCATTATTGTTCATCAAATATTTTAACTCTTGTTCATGGAAAAATAAAAACAGCTTCTGTTATATTTATCTGGACATCTGGAATTGCCTCAGGTTTCTTAGATAATATTCCTTTTGTTGCAGCTATGATTCCGATAATAAAAGATATATCTCATGTGGTAGGACATGAACAATCTTTGCCTCTATGGTGGGCATTGGCACTAGGCGCTTGCCTTGGAGGAAATGCAACTCTAATAGGAGCTTCTGCAAATATTATTTCCGTAGGTATTTGTAAAAAGAGTAATTATCCTATTAGTTTTTGGACATTTACGAAATATGGTGCTTTCATTACGTTCATTAATTTAGTCCTAGCGACTGTTTTTATTCTTATTATGTAGGGAAAACTATATATATGTTGGAAAGAATTTCACAACCTGACATTCAAAATGATGAAAAAGAGTTCGATAGAGCATTACGTCCAAAAACTCTTAATGATTTTATCGGACAAGAAAATATAAAAGAACTATTACATATTTCTATCCAAGCCGCTAAACAAAGATCAGAAGCATTAGACCACATACTGCTGTATGGACCACCCGGACTAGGCAAAACCACCCTTGCAAACATTATTGCTTCAGAACTAGAAGTAAATTTAAAATTAAGTTCGGGACCTGTTATTGAAAAAGCCAGCGATCTTGCAGGTGTTTTAACCAATCTTAATACTCGAGAAGTTTTGTTTATTGATGAAATTCACAGAATGAACCATATTGTTGAAGAATATATGTACTCGGCTCTTGAAGATTTTCGCATAGAAATTATTATAGATAGCGGACCTAGTGCTAGATCACTTAAATTAGACCTATCACCTTTTACACTTATTGGTGCAACAACGCGTGCTGGTTTATTGACAGAACCTTTACGAGCTAGATTTGGAATTATTTTAAGACTAAATTATTATCAACAAGAACAGCTTGAAAAGATTATTTATAGGTCGGCAAAATTACTGAATGTTCAAATTGAAATAGATGGATGTAAAGAAATTGCACGAAGAAGCAGAGGAACACCACGCGTAGCGAATAGATTATTGCGTAGAGTTCGAGATTATGCTCAAGTAAAAGCAAATGGCATAATCACAAATCAAATTGCAATTAAAGCTCTTGAAATGCTTAATGTTGACCACGAAGGACTGGATGAAATGGATATTAAAATTCTACAAACTATGATAGAAAATTACAAAGGCGGTCCCGTAGGATTAAAAACCATTTCTGTTGCAGTGGGAGAAGACGCAGGAACTCTTGAAGAAATTTTTGAACCATACCTTATCCAGCAAGGCTTTTTAGAAAGAACACCACAAGGTAGAAAATGCACGATAAAAGCATATAAACATTTAGGTATTGCATTTTCTCATCTGTTTTAAATCAATCTGTAGAGAACGCCACAGCACATGTTTTTTTGTAAAACGCTATACTAAACTTGTATACTTTTTCATAACCTTCTTGTTTTAATGTATGTATATAAGACATTTCTTCTATTTGTTTTAACCCTTCTTCAGCGATATTTTGAAGGTGACTCCCCCCTGCCCCCCTCAGTGAGGGGGGTGAAGCCGCCCCCCTCTCTGAGGGGGGTAGGGGGGAGTTTTTTAAATGTTTAAACTCTATTATAACCGCATAATTATTTTTATCAACAGGTTTTATCAAGCAATCAGAGCGTCCTTTACCGCTTTCACGGTTAGAGTACACGTTATAGTACTGTTTATGTAAAAATTTCCGACTAGATGCAGCTAATAACATCCCAAATATAAACATATGATAGCTATTCTCTTCTTTATAGTCATGAAAACTGGGGTAGTTTAATAGTTCTTCGTTTAATAAGCGGCTAACACCTTCTGCATCGCCATTAAACAAACAATCCACAAATTCACGAATTGATTCATACACACTGTACATATTTGGCTCGTCAAACCACCGTGATATGCATTCTTCGAACATGTCATGAACTTCATTATTGACCAATTCTGCTAAAAACTCTCTACCTGTTGCACCTGCACACGGTTTTAAGTAACCTGTATTTAGCATTATCGACCAAAATGCATTAATATTCTTATAATCAATTGGATAGATTATGTTTGAATTATACTTCATTTGTATAGGTGTTCCTGTTAACAATCCTGCCAAACTATTTCTTAATAACATAGAACCATGTTGTATCATATTTTCCATTAATTGTGTTCCACCAGTATTTACCCAGAAATTCTTAATTTCCTTCGCATGAAGAAAACCTGTAATACTCCATGGATTATACATGTCATTATCACCAAACCTATAACCATTGTACCAGTTCTTTACTTCTTCAAAATCACAACTAACATCAAATTCTTCACAAGCTGCTTTAACTTCATCTTCTGTAAAACCGAAACAAGTTGGAAAATCTTTATCCATAATTCCATTTACCATCGGATTATTAAAACTACTCATAAGACTTTCTTTGGCGATTCGTTGTACACCGGTTAATAAACCGAACTCTAAAAAAACGTTTCCTTTGAAAACGTCACCTAAAAATCCACGCATGAATTTAATCATATCAGGATAATAATTCTCAAAAACAGAATTATTCAAAGGGGTATCGTATTCGTCTATAAGAACTACTGTTTTCTTTTGGTGGTGAGTAAAAAAACATTTTGTTAAAAATTGTAAAGAGTTTTTTAGTTCATCTTCAGTTGATGTCGTCATGATATAGGAATTAAAACTTGCTTTTTGATTTTTATCAAGTTTTTTACTTTTTAACAAGTAGTTATTATCTCTATATAGTTCTGACATCAACCTTTTTATATTGTTTACGGCATCAGGATATGTCTTTGATTCTACATTTTTTAGCGTTATATAAATAACCGGATATTGGTTTTGATGTTTATTTATTATGTCCTGATGCTTGGTTATTTTTAAGCCCGAAAACATTGCTTTGGTGTCTTTGGTTATGTCAAAGAATTCTTTCATCATGTGCATATTTAGTGTTTTTCCGAATCGTCTAGGACGGGTTATTAGTGTTACATCACCACGTTTTTCAAGAAATTCTTTTATAAACAATGTTTTATCTACATAGAAATAGTCGTTTTCGATTATTCTTTCGAAAAATTCGACTCCTATTCTTACTATTCTTGCCATAATTTTATCCTCCGAGCGCTAATTCTATTTTGTTATTATTTTGTGTCAAGAGAAAAAATTAGTCTTAAAACATCTCACACCCGCTGTCTTTATATTCAGCAATTTTTTCTTTTAAAAAATCAATATCAACATCCAACGACTCAGCAAGACAGGATAAACAATAAAAATAAGACGATTTATCGCCAAGTAGTTTTTTTGTTATACCGACCTCTTCTTTTGTTAAGTTTGGTTTGTTACAAGCGTAGCAGTTTTTATTCATATTTTTCCGTCACTTTAAACACCGGCATCTCTTTTCCTCTATATTCTTTATCAAGAATTCCTAGTTGATATTTTATTGTATCTCTCATTTTAATAGCTCTTGATAGGCAGTATGTTTGGAAATCGTCTATCGATATGTCTGATGCTTTTTTGACATTTGGGAATAAGAGTTTTAGGTACGCGGTTGTTATTCTTTTTACGGCTTCTGTGTCTCTTGTGTCTGCTTTTTCTGGGACTATGATTAATTCGTCAACGATTGCTCTGTAGCTAATGTCGCTGCGTAATTCGTGCATAATAGATGAAAAGTATTCAGAATTTAACGCCCATCCTGATATTTTTAGGTCATCATTCATTCTTGGAATATTCCACCCTTTGATAAATCCGTGAAATCTGTCTATAAGTGCAGATTCATGAAAAACAGTCGGCAATTCTTCAAACATATTGCTATAACCGTCATCTAGCATTGTTTCATGTTTTATATTTCCGCATAGAATGAAGCTGGCATCGCTTTTACCTTCGTATTTTCCTATTGTGAATATTCCAGATTCAAGATAACCTTTTAGAGCGGCACGCATTTCGTCTGTATCTGTAAATCTTATTGTTTGTACTTCGTCAAGAGTGATAAAATCAAAATTTGCTATTAGACCCTCCATTTCGGATTTCATGTCATAAAAAAGTTTTGCTCTGCTCATCACACCGCCGCTGGAGAGCCACCCGAACCTGCTGACTCTGCCAAACAAATACGATTTTCCTGTTCCTTTTGGTGCGAGTTCTATAATATTTAATCTTTTTTCAACAAAAGGCAAAAGTCTTGTTAACATAGTTAGTTTTTGTTCTGTTTCTTGATAACCGGCAGCATTGTAGTCTACAGCTCCTAATAAAACATCAAGCCATTCGTTTGTGGTAAAATCATTTCTTGCGTTTTTATAGTTTTCCAAATCAACAGTATAAGGGCAGAATGATTTAAAATATGTAAGTTTTATTTTTCCTTGTTGAATTTTGTCGTAAGGGTCTGCCAATCGATAACCGAGCTCTACTAAACCCCAAGTTTCATTTGCCCCAACTAATTGATGTCCAATTTCATTCCAGACGTTTCTATCAATAACAGTGTCTTTACTGGAAAGGCTATAATCAGGCAAGGCAAAAGAAATATTACCAGTTTTGATGTCTATATCAGCTGATATTTTTGCAAGCAGTTTTACTCTTTCATTTTGCTCAACAATGCGGAATTTTATCTCTTTCCAGTCTTCTGTGCCGGGAAGATGATTTTTTACATAATCATTGAGTTCATCAAAATTAAAATCACCGTTGTCATCAGCGAATTTTTTAAGCAACCAGTCTCTTAAGAAAGATGGTAAGCTTAATGCAGAAAAGAAATTACTCTTTTTTAGGTCTTTATATACAACCATTTCGTCAAAGTTTGATTTTAGTTTGTTGATCATGTTTTACTCCTTATTAAAAATCAAAATCATCATTTATTTTCCCTGCTTTTCCATGAGCTTTGATTTTTACTGTTCCCACTAAAGCTTCATTTTCATAGATAGCCACATTATACGTTCCTGCTTTTTTTATTTCCGATATGGATAATCTATATATCATTTCATCATTTTTGATAGCAGAATATGTTGTTTTATCATAAATTGCAGAAATATCACCAACTGGTTTGTTAAAAATCAATTTAACTTCGATACCATTTTGATAATCAATTCTAACATCGTTTTCTGCAAGTTTTACAGTTGTAGAAATATGTTCTTTTTTGATTCTTTTTACAGGGAATAGAGAATCGTCAAGTTGTATGTCTGTTTTTACGAGTATCTCACCTGTTCTCCCATTTTCAAGCTCGGATAGTAGAGACTTTATTGTGCAAACCTCTTCATTTTCGATTTGAATATCCGTTTGTAAAATAGATATATCGCATCGCATATCGCCCACCACAGCATATCGATAATTATCAAATCTTGGGTCAGTATCTAAATATATAGGGATTCCTCTTAAAAGAAACACAAGTTTTGATGTGTTTAAAGAAATGTCTTTTAATTCAGAAATTGTTCTAAATATTTCTTTTTCCCCACGTAAAGCAAGATATTCTCCAAGACCTATTATTGCAATTTTTGGGTGTTGATTTTCTTTTATATAGTTATAAAGATCATCAATATTGGGTAGTTTGTCTTCGTGAGTACAGAAATCACTTATCTTTTTGAGAGTAAAACCATTTGTTAATAAATCTGCTTGAAAAGACAGGTATTTTTCATCACCAACATATAAGAAAAATGGGTTGGTAATTGATGATTTTATGTAGTTTTGTAGTTGTTTTATCATATGTTTCCTTTGTGGTGGGTCGTATAGATTCAGATGCACCCAATCCGTAGGGTCGATGCTTGCCATCGTACCTTCACAAAATCAATTGGTACGATGGCAAGCATCGAACCTACGGATTGGGTGCAAATCATTACGGGTCTATGCTTAATATCTCCAACCCTATCACAACATTATCTTTAATCAATTGTTTTAGGTATTTTTTCAATTGTGCATCGTCCATTTTGTCTATTTTTGATATAACTTTTTCGCAACAGCCCGCGTTATATTCAACCCCGGCGAGTTGTTCTATTTTTTTCTGAATAACAGGGTTAGGATACCAAGAATAGACATCACTAGTTATAGCTTCAAGAGAATTTTTAACCGAATTTAAATCTGATAAAACGATACTATTTTTCGCCAGAAGTTTATTTCTAAATGCGTTATCTCTGTAATTTGAATCAGCCAAGTCATTAAATATCAAAGATTTTGATAAATAGTCAATAGCATCATTTATTTCGCTATCATTTCCGCTGGCTCTGTTTAAACAATCAAACACTTTATTTGCTTGTTCAAATTCATTTTCTGGGATGCAGCATAAAATAGGAGTTCTATATTTCACCGACCATTCGCTTGGATTTTTTGTGTTTGTCTTATCATTCCACAATTTAAGCATTGTTGATTTTATTTGGTTTTTTCTGAAATCGTCTGTAACTGATTTTATTTTATTATTGCAGTCTGAAGCAGAAATACCAAACATATCAACAGGTAATTTTAGTTTGAGTTCTTCTAAATCTGAGTCATTAAAACCATCGATATATGGCTCATAAACATCCTTAAACAAAACGTTGTTATTGTTTAAAATATCTTTTATAATATCTTGATGTTCTAATAATTCATTGTAAAAAACTTTCATTTGTTCTGGTAATACTTCTTGATTTTGAAATATTTTTACCAGAATTTGAATTATCTTTATTGCTACAGGAAATTTAGATTGCAGTGTTTCATTAGAAATATATGTAAATTTCAACCTTTCTTTCCATTCTTTAAAACAGTCTGAAAGTGAATGAACAGAAAGATTTAAAATGGTATTGCTTTCTTTAACAATGCCGTATTCTGAGATAAGTTTTCTGATTTCGTCTTCACCCATTTCTTTCTTCCAAATGGACGAATGTTTTACACTAAATATTTTTCTAATGTCTGCAATCACCGAGTTTTCAGCACCGATAAACATTGTTAACTCAAGAATTTTACCGTTTTCGAACTCTTTTAAAAATTCTTTCATCCCGTTTTGGCAATTTTCAACTGAAAGCAAGATTTTCAAATTTTCAACGATGCCTTGATTTTTCATATAAATTTTACCAATTTCTATAGCATCGTGGTGCGCTTCATTGCCTTCATCTTGCACCAATTGAGCATATTTTTCTATGATATTGTAAACATTATGTTTGTCTACATATTTTAAGCTCCAGACAGGTAAACTTAAATCTCTCATTTTGGAAGAAACCGCAGATGCAATTTGACTTGGAGATGAGCAAGTATTTGCCGGAATATTCCATATTTTTTCAGATAGTTCGTAAAATGCCATTTCTTCTGGAGTCATTTTTACAAGATATGTTGGTTTTGGTTTTGGTGTTTTACCAATGTAATTCCCAATCATTTCAGCTAATTTATCAGGTGTCATTGGCTCGTGCACGCCATTAGAGTCGCTATATCTAAATTGGTCGGAGCTATATTCTTTCAAGAAAAAACCAGTGAGAAAAGCAGAAAGATTACATTGTGCAAAACCGTAATAATTCTCTAACCTTTCATAGATATTACCAATAGCTATTTGTCCTTCTGATTCAAAAGCGTCTGAAATTATGGCATCAATAGCATTTTTTATCTTTGCTGTTTTTGTTGGATTTTTCCAGTACTCGTCTAATTTCCAAGCATCAGCTAAAATATGTTTTTCTACCCCAACCATAACTCCCCTTGTATTTTGTGTGATTCCACATTTTGCTGCTAGTTTAGCTTGGGTCAGTTTAAGTTGGTTTTCTGTTAAATTGTTTGAAAAATCATATATCTCTGGGAATCTTTTTAAAACAATTGTTTTTAACACACTATTTAAACTTTGAGCAGATGTAAACTTTTCGCCTTCCGGATTTTCATAAGTGTAAACTATAAAATTTCCGTTGTAGATTCTATTTTTCCAGTCTTGTTTTAATATATTTTTTGCCTTATCTTCGGATTCTGTGCTAGACCTATTGTTACTGCCTTGATAATAAAGACTCATAGCTTTATGATTTACATATTGTTCAAAAGCCTCTTCGCCAAGTGGAGTAGAAAGTGCGTCAATAAAGACAATGTTCTCATATTGTTTTTCTGCCGCCGCTGATTTTACCACTTTTCGGAAAGCAATTGCTTCAATCTCATTTTTTGCAAAAGCTATCACTGCATGAAATCGCCAAGCAGAAGCTGTATTTTCGCGAAGTATATTTATAGTTCGCGTAAAATCTAAATGAGTTACAGCGTTTATTTTACCCGTATTTGGCTCGGATTCATATCGAAGTCTAAGAGCCGGTGAAAGCGATAAAACAGTTGCCAACTCACCTTCTGTTACTAAACTTGTTGTTTTTACGTTATCCCGCACTTCTTTTATGTGTCTGTCAATTCTGCTTTGGTCTCCTGCAAGAACAGCCACCGAATAAACTATTTGACCATTTTTAATAGGAGTAGCAATTAATACACCCTTTTCTTTAAGTTGATTTGCTAACGGTTTACATGCAGAATCCAATCCTGAGGCAATTCCCTCAAAAACATAACTTAAATTCTGTTCTGTAGGTTTAAACAAATCAATTGTTCCGCCAAGTCTTGTGTCGATTGCCTGCATAATAAGAATTGCTTTTAACACAGTTTTTTCGTCATCTCTAAGGTCGTGTTGTTGCCCAAAAGTGTCAAGAATAACACGAATTTCTGAAGGCAAATTGTTTTTACCTTTTTCATAAAAGAAATTCCAAAGCATGTCGACAGTTAATAGAGGATGGTCATCAAAAGGTGCATGATTATCGATAAACCATTGAAACGCCTTAACATTTTCATCGGCAGGCGACTTAATAAAATCAAACATACTTCTTTGATTTGATTTAAATGCAGATGAAATGTTTTTAAGCAAAAGAGCCGTCATAGGATGAATAGGCATAATGTCTTTCATAACTTGAGGTTTAGTGATATTTGCCGTTTCTATCACTTGCTTTCGAGATGATGAAACTCTGTTATTTAAATCGTCTGTAATGGTTTCCCACATGTCTTTTGCAGCTTGTTTTACGTTAAAAGCATGACCGATTAAATCAAATGCAATGTTATCTGGAAGTGTAATATTAGCTTGTACAAATCTGTCTCTTACTTTTGTCCAGGTAGTATCTGATGCCGTGTAAAGTTGCCCAGATTCGTGAGTTACAATAACTAAATAAAATGGTTTAAAATTCACCAGCTCCGCTATTTTTTGAAACTCTGATAAACTTTCTCTATTATTCTTAAAATAATCAGAAAATTCGTCCCAAATAAAAACAATTTTTATGTTGTTTTGCTCTATAATATCTGATATCCAGTTTATTAAACCGTCGGCATCTAAATTTAAAGCAGTAATACCAACTTTATCAGCAAGCTTGAAAATATTTGCCATTAATTCGGTAATTTGATTGGAATGTTGAAGACTTTTTATAACTTCATCAGCACTAGATTGCGAAAACATTGATCTATATTCTGGTTGCTTAAGTAGTTCGTTGAAATAATTCTTGTTTGCAGGCTGGTTTATCCAGTTTATAACGCTTTCTTTTAAAGTATTTTCACCTTTGTAATATTTAGTTTCCGAAAGTGCTTTTTTAATGGACTCCTGAATCGCTAAAAATAAATCACGAGGAGATGATATACTTCCAGAAGCATAACGATATACTGTCAAAATTCCATTTTTCTTGTGGTTAATTATTTTTTGTAATAAATCTGGTTTGTTTTTAAGGTCTGAGAATTTTGACCAGTAATTTGTTAATTCATCCTCTGACACTTCAAGAATCATTTTAAGAGCATACGCACATTGAGATTTACCTGTGCCATAAGCACCCTCTATCCAAAGCGAACGCTTTTCCTGACGCGATAAAACACGCTCCATACTAGTGAGCATTTCGATGAATGTTTTGTGCGGATATGTCTTTGTCCAACAACTCGGATCAGATTTTATAGCGGAATCATTTATCTGCGGAAAATAATGATCATCTACATCAAAATATTCACGATATTTGTTTTTTGACATTTTTCTCTCCTTATACTATTTCTCGTTTTAAATACGTTCCCTACAAAAACAACCCCAACACATCCTGCGAGGTCTTCTCAGACGACAACGCTATTTTATCCAGATCATGTGTAAATGACACATTGACAAAATCTGGATATTTAGCAGATAAACCCAACAAAATCGGCATCATATCTTCGCGATCTAATCCAAAAATACGTGTTGGACTTATCCCATCTCGTTCTATATTGTCATTTAGCAATGTCGAAAGCGTAAATTCTTTGTAATCACCGCATTTTTCAGCGAATTTGAATAACCCGTAAAGAATTACACACGGGTCGGAAATAGTGCATTTGGTGCGAACAAGGTCTCCAGAATCTGTAATATGACCAAAATGAAGAGATGTGCCGAGAGGGGTTTCTGTCAAACGGATGTATGCTCTATAAATAGACCCAATAGTATCTTGTTTTATATCAAGAGATTTAAGCATATCTTCCATTAATTGTCTTGAGTAAACAAGTCCTACATCGAAATTGTTAACATACCACTTTATCTGTGCATTTTCTGATACAAGATTAATATAAATTAACCCCATTGCCACATCAGTATTCCAACCAAGATTGATTATTATTTCAGCAAAGTTAGTTATTTGATTTTTCTTTTTAATTATCAATCCGGAATGACTAAGAAAAGTTTTAAAAAAGTCAACTTGATTAGGACCCAATCCATTTTCTATAAAGAAATCATTCTTTTTCTCAAAAAACTCAACAAACCATTCAGTTTTAGGTGCATGGTTAGACATTGTGTTTATACTCATTTGTTTTTTATCTCCTTGTGGGTGTCTAGTAGAATGAAATAATAAACAACCGCTTAAAATATCATGACATTTTAGGCATTTGATACAGTTATCTATCTTTATTTTATTATTAATATATTTTATTGCTGAAGACGTACAGTTAGCTTCACAAACACCGCAATTATTACAATAAGCAGATTTACGTAAAACCTGACGAAAAAGCTTGCCCAATAAAGGATTTTGTTTAATTATTGCATTTTCCATTTTTCCATATAAATAATTATTATTTTGTGATATTTCGTACTGGTTAAAATCGACAGTTTTTGTCCATTCCTGCCAATCACTAATAGGGTTTTCTAAAATAATGTATAAATAATCATTATCTGAACTTTCATGCCATTTGTTTATATTGTTATCTAAATCTCTACCATTTTTTCTGGCTTTCCAACCTTCATTAACTAAAAACTCATTAAAATCTATATGTTTTCTGGCATTAGAATTTTTGATATTATCTATAAAAATGCTTGCTATTGAAGTGTAGTTTTTATATTCTACATAAGCAGCTTTGTTACTGCTCATAGGGCATGACAAACAGCCAACTCTTGCGCTTCCTTTTTTGTATGCTTCATTATTTGTTAACATATTTGTAAATATATATATCCAAATTTCTGCCGATGTCCATTCGAGGATTGGATTGTTGCTATACTGTCCTTTGATTTTTTCATTATAACATTCTTCATCATAGTTAGACCTACTAACACTTTCATGTTTTCTCACACCTACAAAAGCAAGTCCTTTAAAATCATTTTTTTCTAATATTTCTCTTAATTTTAAAACTTGTGGTGCAGTTTTGTGTACGCTACAGCACCACCGTAAAGCTCGAGACGGCGGTCCAAACATTCTCCAAGACTCATCTGGTTTAAGATGTGATTTTGCAGTATAAAACGGAATATTCTCATTAAAACATTCTTGTTTTACTTTTTCTACTAAATCATAAGTATCTGGAAATTCCATACCTGTATCACCGAAAATAACCACAAATTCTTTTCCGGGTAATGCTTTTTTAACAAGGTCAAGCAACACACAACTATCTTTTCCACCAGAAAACGCCACATGAAAACAATCTAACCTATTTTTATATTTATTATATACATTCACAATTTTTTTCACAGTGGTTTGTTCTATTATTTGCATTATTTCTTTATTTATATTCACCATCGCTTTTATATCTATTGGTTTTAATGAATTCTCATCAGGTTCAGGTTTTATAGGGTTTCCGTTTTCGTCATTGGGAATTATAATATCAGGAGCCGTGAAGATATTTCCACCTTTAAGTTTGGCAACAAGTTTACCGCGATAAATATATTCGTTAGCTTCTGCCCACATGTACGGAATATCCGATTGTTTGTCGTAATTCCAGAATTTATCAAAACCGAGAAGGTCGAGCTCGGGTGCGTAAACCGGACGCGGTTCTTTGGAAAATCCTGTGGGAGTTGTGTTAAGAATTATTCCGCCGGTTTCGGGATCATGTGTGTAGGAATATATGATGGCCTCCTTGTTTGATATTTTTATATATTGTCCGTAGGGTCGATGCTTGCCATCGTACCATATTTCATATTTTATTGGTACGATGGCAAGCATCGACCCTACGGTCGTGTCATCGATTTGGCGATATTTATTATTTCGTTTGCTTTTATGGGGAGTACTTTTTGCAAATATCCGGATTCGCTTAGAAATGTTTTTATATTTGGTTCTAATAAAGGAATATTTTCTTTTACAATTGCATCCGCCATAATTTCCGAATAATTATTTGTATAATTTTTTTTGGCAATAACACCCAAGTTTGTATTACTATAATGATTCAAGGTGTAGACAAGTTTAAACTTCTTACTATATCTAATGCAAAAACTTTCAAGCAGATACATATTCCATTCTTGTCCACAATAAGGGAACAAGGCAAAAGTGGTGAATGCTTTTATAGGCAAATAATCATCAGAAACAAACTTTGAAATTGCTTTGTCTGTATTCTCAATATCAAAAGAAACAAATTTGTCTGCAATGAACATATCTTTTGATATACGATTCATAATAGTATATGCAGCTTTTTGAGAAGAAGCCATTTTGCCTCCAACACTTGCGTTAGGAAAAATCTTATCAACATAATTTATTAAATCATTTAAAGAAATAGTATCTATTGTTTTTAGATAATTTCTCACATATTCAGTCGTATTTGTTGCTTGGTCTGTTGTTTTATTAACAGTTGCACCTTTTAAAAGAATAACCTTTCCCTTCCTATCAAAAAAATCTTCAAGACATAATTTATACGCAGCGTGTTGTAAAGCTGTTATAGAAACATCAGCATTATTTTCGATTATATCGTCTATTGGAATATCATTTAAAGTAACATGATTTTTTTGTTCACACATTTTCTGCATAGTTGTAAGAATCTGTTCACGCTCGCTGTGAGAAATATAAACTTTTTCAATATTAACATAAACATCGGCACTATTTCTAACAAACTCATTTTCAGTACTTAAATTAAATTTTATTCTCTCGGCGGGAATATAATCAAGTTGATTTACCATTTCTTCAAATCGTTTAAGAGTATTTTCTCCCCAAATTCTTTTAAGTTCTCTTTCTATCATTTCTTTTACAGTAAGGTCTAACAATCCAAAATAGGTAAGTGTAAATTTTAGTTCAGGGTATAATTCTTTAAAAACGTCTTGTAACATTTCTTCAGATATAACGCTATTTTCAAAAAGCCAGCTCTGATTTTTTCTGTAAAACTCTTCGTAAAATATAGATAATGCACCTGTATAAAAATATTCGTTAACGATGTATTTTACTTTATTTTTTGCTTCTTGAGAGACTATATAAACTTTGCCTTCAAATAAATTTCCGGACTGCATAATATACCATTTTAAGTCACTGTCAGAAAGAGACAATTCTTCAGCAAAAACAGTTTTATACTGGTCTTTAAATTTCATTAGCTCAATAATTGAATCTACTCGAAAACCATGTGGATAATAAGTGAAAATGATTTGCGAAATATCTGAGATTAGTTTTGAGTCATCTCCGTAGCGGTGAACTTCGTTCGACATACTCACAGATCTGAGATTGTTGTTTTGTTTTAAATAAAAATAATATGGTTGGAAAGAATCAGATTTTAATGAGGGGCAAAGTTCGGGGGGGGGGGGGGGGGGAAAAAAGTTTTATTTTTTTTTTTTTTTTTTTTTTGGGGGGGAAAAACCGGGGGGGTTTTTAATTAAAAAAATTTTTTATAAAAATTTTTCAAAATTTTTTATTTTTT
>Ga0099364_10003949_pt1 | contig 22652 bp, 21 predicted proteins | sample TergutTh196P3_FD_73070 | JGI IMG/M metagenome (GOLD analysis project Ga0099364, IMG submission 73070) | Microcerotermes parvus P3 segment gut microbial communities from Pointe-Noire, Republic of the Congo - Th196 P3 | ecosystem: Host-associated > Arthropoda: Insects > Digestive system > Gut ...
TGGAACACTCCAAAAAGACAGAAAACTACACAAATCAATCCCCTGTGAACAGCCCCCCTCGTAACCCATTTATCGTAAACGAGTACTTCCAAGAGTCAACAACAATGGCATTCATGCGATTGCCCTGGAGACAATCCCAACACGTAACAATTATTGTAGGGGCGCGATAAATCGCGCCTAAAATTACCGTCTGCAAGACCGTTTTTTTATTCTTCCAGCGCCTTCAACGCCTGAAACAGGGCGCGGAAATGGCGCGGTGGTTTGGCTGCGGCAAGTTCTTTCAGGGCGGCGCGGCGAAGCTGGCGCAGGTGGGTGAGATCAGCGGCGGGATAAGATTCCGCGATGTGGGCAAGCGCCCCGGCTTCATCGTCCAGGAGGCGCTGGCGCAGGTTTTCCAGGCGATGCAGATGGGCAATCTCGGCGGCGGATTCGCCCCGCGCGTCCAGGAGCAGAGCGGAAATGGCGTCGGCGTCTTCGTCGCGCATAAGGCGACCGATATATTGCATCTGGCGGCGACGGGCGGAATGATGGCTAATGCGCTGGTATTCCCGTATGGCGTCCCTAAGTTTTTCGGGCAGCGCCATGCGCTTGAGTTGTTCCGGGGGAAGGCGGGTGAGAGCTTCGCCCAAGGCTTGCAGTTCGAGCATTGCGGCTTTGACGCGGGTTTTTGAAGGGCGTTCCGGCAATTCCGGCGCTTCTGGATAAAAATTGTTCTGGGGCATGGCGTCTCAAGGCGCTGTGGCGGGAAGAGACTGTTATGATAGCCATTATCCTGATTTTTCCGGCTTGTTGACGCCGGTTTTTTTATGACTGAACAAGGTTTTTTGCTGGATTGCGCCACGCTGCAACAACTGGCGGAAGATGCGCTTGTCCATGCCCGCAAACAGGGCGCGACGGCTGCGGAAGTAAACGCGCATGAGGGATTCGGCCTGTCGGTAACGGCGCGGCAGCGAGTCGTGGAGAGCATTGAATACAACCGGGGCAAGGATTTGGGTGTGAGCGTTTATCTGGGACAACGCACAGGACACGCGAGCACTTCCGATTTTTCGCGCCGCGCCTTGCGGGAAACAGTGGAATCGGCGCTTGCCATTGCCCGCTTCACTGCGGCGGACAATTGCGCCGGGCTGCCGGAAGAAACCTTGCTGGCCAGGGAATCCCCCGATCTTGCTTTGCATCACCCATGGCGTCTGGCAACGGAAGAAGCCATTGCTCTTGCGCTGCGCTGTGAAAATGCCGCGCTTGGTCTGGATTCGAGAATCAGCAATTCCGAGGGCGCAAGCGTTTCCACCCACGAGGCGCAATTCGTCGCTGCCAATTCGCTGGGTTTCATGGGCTGCTATCCGGTCTCCCGGCACTCGCTTTCCTGTTCAGTCATTGCGGAACAGGACGCGGCCATGCAGCGTGATTACTGGTATGAAAGCAACCGCAATGCCGGAATGTTGCTCGCGCCGGAATCCATAGGCGAGACGGCGGCAAGACGTGCGGTATCAAGGCTGGGCGCGAAAAAAATCCAGACGGGCGTCTTTCCGGTGCTATTTGAAGCGCCGATAGCCGCGAGTCTTCTGGGACATTTTACGCAGGCGGTTTCCGGTGGCGCGTTATACCGCAAGGCCAGCTTTCTCCTCGACTGCTTGGGACAGAGCGTCTTCCCTGCCTTTTTCAATGTGCGCGAGCGTCCTCATTTGCCCGGAGGGCTGGCAAGCGCGCCATTCGACCGGGAAGGCGTGATGACTTATGACCGGGATGTCGTCCGAGACGGCGTTCTGCAAGGCTATTTTCTTAACGTTTATTCCGGGCGCAAGCTGGGCTTGCCAACCACCGCCAATGCCGGGGGCTGCCATAATCTCCTGCTTACCTCTGGGGAACACGACTTGTCCGGCCTGATGCGCTTGATGGGGCGCGGACTTCTGGTCACGGAATTGCTGGGTTATGGCGTCAACATCGTGACCGGCGACTATTCACGTGGCGCGACCGGTTTCTGGATAGAGAACGGAGAAATCGCGCATCCGGTGGAAGAAATCACCATTGCGGGCAGTCTCGCGGCGATGTTTCGCAATATCGTAGCCATCGGTAATGATGTCTGGATCAGTGGCGCGAAGCAAACCGGCTCCATTTTGCTTGAGGGGATGACCGTAGCGGCGTGAAAATTGCGATTCAGGGGAAACTCAATATGCGCCTTCAGGCTTGATTCAGAAGGGATTTTTTACGATTAGTAAAAAATTCCAACATTTTGTTTGACGTGGGGCGACAAAAGCCGTAAATTGCGGGAAATCTTCACTTTGCAGAACGACGGCGTAACTTCAAGTCATTATGCTTAATGTAATCAAATGGCAGTTCGTCGCGGCGCTGGTGGCAATATGTATCGGTGCGTTGATGGCAGGTGTAGAGGGCGCGCTTTCAGCGGCTTTGGCGGCTTTTGCCACCATTACGCCCTCCTGCTGGTTCGCGGTGCGGTTGACGATGCTGGCGCGGCAAGGGAAGGTTTCGCCGATCACGTTTTTGCTTGGCGAGTTTATCAAGGTCGCGGCGACTATTGCGTTGCTGGTAGTCGTTACCAGACTTTGGTCAGGTATTCACTGGCCCGCCTTGTTGTTGGCGGTGATAATAGTTCTACAAGCGAGTTTTTTGGCTTTTTTGAAGAAGAACTGACATGGAAGAAGCTGTCACAACGCATGGCCCTAACGCCAGCGAGTACATCATTCACCACCTGACGCATTTCAATAATCTTGGTGAAGCGCAGAAGTCGGTTTTTGACCTGTCGGTCATTAACTTCGATACCTTGTTTTTCTCCCTGTTTCTGGGATTGTTAACCGTTTTCCTGCTGGCGCGCGCGGCGCGAAACGCAACTTCCGGCGTGCCTGGACGGTATCAGGCGGCGGTCGAAATTCTTGTGGAAATGGTTGCCGACCAAGCCAAAGGCATTGTGCATAGCGAACAATCGCGCCGTTTTGTCGCGCCGCTGGCGTTGACCGTGTTTGTCTGGATTTTCCTGATGAACGCGATGGATTTGCTTCCGGTTGATTTGCTGCCCATGCTTTGGCAGGGCGCTTACAGTGTGGCAGGCGCTGACCCGCATCACGCGTACCTGCGCGTTTTACCGACTGCCGACTTGAATGGCACCATGGGTCTTTCCATCAGCGTGCTGCTCCTTTGTCTTTGGTACAACATCAAAATCAAGGGGTTTGGCGGCTGGGTGCACGAACTTTTTTCCGCGCCTTTTGGTGCCCACTGGGCGCTGGCGCCGTTCAATTTCGCCATGCAGATCATTGAATTTACCGCCAAAACCGTTTCGCACGGGATGCGGTTATTCGGCAACATGTACGCCGGCGAACTGATTTTTATGCTGATTGCCCTGATGGGCGGCGCGTGGGCGCTATCTGCTTCGGGCATCCTGCTTGCCATCGGTCACCTCATCTCCGGTACTGCATGGGCTATCTTTCACATTTTGATTATCACCCTGCAGGCTTTTGTGTTCATGATGCTAACCCTGGTTTATATAGGACAAGCGCATGAAAGCCACTGATTAAGGTTTCCCCCACCTTTGTTTTTTTCTCTAAGGAGTCAATCATGGAAGTCATTAGTTATGTCGCGTTGGCCGCTGGCTTTATCATCGGTCTGGGCGCTGTCGGCGCGTGTATCGGCATTGCCCTGATGGGAGGCAAGTTCATCGAAGCCTCTGCGCGTCAGCCGGAGCTGATGAACGTGTTGCAGGTCAAGATGTTTGTCCTGGTGGGTCTGATTGACGCGGCCTTCATCATCGGGACGGGCGTGGCATTGTGGTTCGCTACCGCCAATCCTTTCCTGGGTCAGATCGCCAATCTCCCCTAATAATTTGAGGCCGTTGTTTTTTTGAAAAAGGGGCAACACCGTGAATCTGAACGCAACATTGATCGCGCAGATGGGCGTGTTCTTCATTTTGGCGTGGTTTTCGATGCGGTTTGTCTGGCCACCCATTGTGAAGGCGCTCGACGAACGCGCGAAAAAGATCGCGGACGGTCTGGCTGCCGCCGAGCGTGGCAAGCACGATCTCGAACTGGCAACCAAACGTTCCGTTGATGCCTTGCGCGAAGGCAAGGAAAAATACGCCGAACTGGTTACTCAGGCCGAGAAACAGGCTGCCCAGATTATCGAAGAAGCCAAGGCGCAAGCCAAGACTGAGGCAGACCGCATCATTGCGGGCGGTCGTGCCGCCGCTAAACAGGAGATAACGCAGGCGAAGGAAATTCTGCGCGATCATCTGGCGGTTCTGGCGGTTGCAGGCGCGGAAAGAATCCTGCGCCGTGAAATAGACGCCAAGGCACATGCCCAGTTGCTTGCCGCTATCCAGCAGGAACTGTAAATCATGGCTGAATCTGTCACCGTCGCCCGTCCTTATGCGGAAGCAGCATTCCGCGCCGCAAAGGAGGCGGGAACACTGGACGCCTGGGACGCGAATCTTCAATGCCTGGCATTGGCTGTAGAGAATCGGGAGGTTGCCGCAGTCATTGGCAACCCTGCCGTTACCGCCAGCCAGCTTGTGGATTTTTTCCTCGGTTTGGTCAAACAGGAAAGCGGCGACCCGGCTTTCTGCAATTTCGTCAAAATGCTGGCGGAAAACGAGCGTCTGTCCGTCCTGCCTGAAATTGCCAGGCTGTTTGCAGCGGAAAAAGCGGCGGAAGAGGGTATCAAGGACGCGGTGGTGGCAAGCGCCTTTCCGCTGTCCGAAGGTGATCTGAAAACCCTGTTGCCGCAACTGGAGGCGCATTTCAAAACGAAACTCGCGCCGGTCGTAAATGTGAATGCCGACCTGATCGGCGGCGTTCGAGTGACAGTTGGCGATCAGGTGCTGGATGCGTCCGTGCGCGGCAAGCTCGACGCCATGGCCATCGCGTTAAGGAACTAGGAGACTTACATGCAGTTGAATCCGTCCGAGATCAGCGAGCTGATCAAAAGCAAGATTCAGAACCTCTCTGTGGGCGCTGAAACCCGCACCCAGGGAACCATCGTATCCGTGACCGACGGTATCTGCCGTATTCATGGCCTACAGGATGTCATGCAGGGGGAGATGCTGGAGTTTCCCGGCAATACCTTCGGCATGGCGCTGAACCTGGAGCGCGATTCTGTCGGCGCGGTCGTGCTTGGCGAATATGGACACGTTTCCGAAGGCGACACAGTAAAATGCACGGGGCGCATTCTGGAAGTGCCGGTAGGCCCCGAGCTTCTGGGGCGCGTGGTGAATTCGCTGGGTCAGCCTATAGATGGCAAGGGGCCGTTGAACAACAAGCTCACCGATAAGATTGAAAAGGTAGCGCCGGGCGTTCTCTGGCGTAAATCAGTGTCGCAACCGGTACAAACCGGCCTGAAATCCATTGACTCGATGGTGCCTGTCGGGCGCGGTCAGCGTGAGCTTATCATTGGTGACCGGCAGACCGGCAAAACCGCGGTTGCGATTGATACCATCATCAACCAGAAGAGCACGGGCGTGAAGTGTATTTACGTGGCGGTAGGGCAGAAGGCTTCCACCATCGCCAATGTTGTGCGCAAGCTCGAAGAACATGATGCGCTGGATTACACCATCATTGTTGCCGCCTCTGCTTCTGAAACGGCAGCCCTTCAGTACATCGCGCCCTATTCGGGCTGTACGATGGGCGAGTATTTCCGCGACCGAGGCGAAGATGCGCTCATCATCTATGATGACCTTACCAAGCAAGCCTGGGCGTATCGCCAGGTTTCCCTGTTGCTACGTCGTCCGCCGGGACGTGAAGCCTATCCGGGCGACGTGTTCTATCTCCATTCCCGTTTGCTGGAGCGCGCCGCGCGTGTTTCCGAGGAATGGGTAGAGCGGTTTACCAACGGAGAAGTCAAAGGCAAGACCGGCTCGCTTACGGCGCTGCCGGTTATCGAAACCCAGGCGGGCGACGTATCCGCTTTCGTGCCGACCAACGTCATTTCGATCACGGACGGGCAGATCTTTCTGGAAACCGACCTTTTCAACGCGGGCATCCGTCCGGCCATCAATGCCGGGATTTCGGTATCCCGGGTTGGCGGGGCGGCGCAGACCAAGGTCATCAAAAAGCTCGGCGGCGGGGTGCGGTTGGCGCTGGCGCAGTATCGTGAGCTTGCCGCCTTCGCGCAGTTTGCTTCCGATCTGGATGAGGCGACCAGAAAACAGCTTGAGCATGGCCGGATGGTGACGGAACTCATGAAGCAGCCGCAATATGCGCCGATGAGTGTTTCCGAGATGGCCATTACGCTTTTCGCGGCAGAGAAAGGTTGCTACGAAGATGTGGATGTCAAGCGCGCGCTGGAATTCGAGAAGTCTTTGATGGCCTATCTGAAACAGAACGCGGCCGACCTGCTTGCCAAGATCGAAAGCACCAAAGAACTTGACGCTGACGGTGAGAAGGCGCTTTCTGCTGCCATCACCGCCTTCAAGGCATCCTGGGTCTAGCCAAGGGAGAAAACCCATGCCCAGCGGCAAGGAAATTCGCACCAAGATCAAGAGCGTGGAAAACACGCGCAAGATCACCAAAGCCATGGAGATGGTGGCTGCCTCCAAAATGCGCAAGGCGCAGGAACGGATGCGCGCCGCTCGTCCCTATGGGGAAAAAATACGGCGTGTGGCGGCTAATCTCTCCCATGCCCTGACCGATTATTCGCATCCGTTCCTCGTGCAGCGCGAAGTCAAAACCGTGGGCCTGGTTCTGGTAACTTCCGATAAGGGCTTGTGCGGTGGCCTGAACAGCAACCTCTTCAGGCAGGTGATTGCGCGAATGAAGGAGTGGGATAAGGCCGGTTTGAAGATCGTCGTTACCTGCATCGGCAACAAAGGTTTTGGTTTCATGCAGCGGGCGGGGGTCAATATTGCCTCGCATGTAGAAGGACTGGGCGATACGCCCCGTCTGGAAAGACTGATCGGGCCGGTCAAGATTCTGCTGGATAAATTTGTCGAGGGCGAGTTGGACGTTGTATATATCGCCAATAACCGCTTCGTCAACACGATGAAGCAGGAGCCTGTCGTAGAGCAATTGCTGCCGCTTTCCGGCGAAGATGTTGGTTCCAGCAAATTTGCCTGGGACTATATCTATGAGCCGGACGCCAAGACAATCATTGATGATCTTCTGGTGCGTTATGTCGAAGCGTTGATTTATCAGGCAGTTGCGGAAAACATGGCCTCCGAGCAGTCTGCGCGGATGGTTGCCATGAAGTCGGCTTCAGACAATGCCAAGAAAGTCATCGGCGACCTGAAACTGGTTTACAACAAAGCCCGCCAGGCTGCCATCACCAAGGAGCTGTCCGAGATCGTCGGCGGTGCGGCAGCGGTTTGAGATTTTTGATGAAACTGGGGATTTAACATGAGTCAAGGTTCTATCGTGCAATGTATCGGCGCTGTGGTGGACATCCAGTTCCCGCGTGACGCCATGCCCAAGGTTTACGACGCGCTGTTGCTGGATGACGCAGGCAGCGATGACGAGCGCGTTGAGAAAGGGCTGACCTTTGAGGTGCAGCAGCAGTTGGGCGATGGCATCGTCCGCACTATTGCGCTTGGTTCTTCAGACGGCTTGAAGCGCGGCATGAGCGTTTCCAACACAAACGCGCCCATTTCCGTACCGGTTGGACACGGCACGCTGGGGCGCATCATGGATGTGTTGGGGCGTCCCATTGACGAGGCAGGCCCGATCGAAAGCGATGAAAAACGCTCCATTCACGCGGTCGCGCCCAGGTTTGATGAGCTTTCTCCTTCGGTTGAGCTTCTGGAGACCGGCATCAAGGTTATTGACCTTATCTGTCCGTTTGCCAAGGGCGGCAAGGTTGGCCTGTTCGGTGGCGCTGGTGTTGGCAAGACCGTCAACATGATGGAACTCATCAACAACATCGCCAAGCAGCACTCCGGTCTCTCCGTCTTTGCGGGCGTGGGCGAGCGTACCCGTGAAGGGAACGATTTCTATCACGAAATGAAAGACTCGAACGTTCTGGACAAGGTCTCAATGGTTTTCGGCCAGATGAACGAGCCACCGGGCAACCGTCTGCGCGTGGCGCTTACCGGCCTTACAATGGCCGAGCGTTTCCGTGATGAAGGGCGCGACATCCTGTTCTTCGTCGACAACATCTACCGTTACACTCTGGCGGGGGTGGAAGTGTCCGCCCTGCTGGGTCGGATGCCGTCCGCTGTTGGCTACCAGCCGACGCTGGCGGAAGAGATGGGGCGATTGCAGGAGCGTATCACCTCTACCAAGATTGGTTCAATCACCTCCATTCAGGCTGTATACGTTCCCGCAGACGACTTGACTGACCCTTCGCCTGCTACCACGTTCCTGCACCTTGATTCTACCGTCGTGTTGTCGCGTGATATTGCCTCGCTTGGTATTTATCCCGCGGTGGATCCGCTGGATTCCACCAGCCGCCAGCTTGATCCGCTGGTCGTTGGCGAGGAGCACTATCGGGTGACGCGCGCGGTGCAGATGACCTTGCAGCGTTACAAGGAGTTGCGCGACATTATCGCCATTCTTGGCATGGACGAGCTTTCGCCAGAGGATAAGTTGGCTGTCGCTCGCGCGCGTAAGATTCAGCGTTTTCTTTCGCAGCCTTTCCATGTTGCCGAAGTATTTACCGGTTCTCCCGGTAAATACGTGCCGCTTAAGGAAACCATCAGCGGCTTCAAGGGCATTGTCGAGGGCGAGTATGACCATCTGCCCGAACAGGCTTTCTATATGGTCGGCTCTATCGAGGAAGCTCTTGAAAAAGCCAAGACTCTGTAATAACGCAATGCAAACGAGGAGGCTGACATGGTCATGACCGTCCGTGTAGATATAGTGAGCGCCGAAAACGAAATTTTCTCCGGTCATGTGGAGCTTGCGGTTTTTCCGGGCGAGTCGGGGGAATTGGGCATCCTGCCCCGGCATACGCCTCTTTTGACCCGGGTTAAGGCGGGTACTGTGCGCCTCAAGATTCCAGATGAAAACCGCTTCGAGTTGATTTATGTCTCTGGCGGCATGTTGGAGGTGCAGCCGCATTTGGTAACGGTGCTGGCGGATACTGCTGTTCGCGCGGCTGATCTGGACGAAGCCAAGGCGTTGGAAGCCAAGCGTCGTGCCGAAGACGCGCTGGCCAAACATGCCAGCGAAATGGACCTTGCCACTGCCGAAGCCGAACTGGTGCAAGCCATTGCGCAGTTGCAGGCGATCAACAAGATGAGAAATGTGGTTGTGCACTGAGCGGCTGCTCATTTTTTGATCTGAAGGCAGCCTGCGGGCTGCCTTTTTATGCCGATTTGGCATCAGCAAGCGGCGGCAATATTCCGATTTTCAGGGCGGGAAAATGGCTTCGTTTGCCATCCGATCTTTTCTTGCTCTGACCCGTGGGATTTTGCCCATATCCCAGTTTTCCAGCGCCCATTCCCATACGGTGCGGACATTGGCGCGGGCAAGGGCAATTGGGGGACACTGCCCCAAAAACTGAAGGGCAAAGGTTAAATCGGCGGCGGCATGGCTGGCTTCAAGCGGGGCGGCATGGGTCTGTTTGGAGAGTTTTTCACCCGCCTGATTCGTGACAACCGGTAGATGGGCATAGGTCGGCGTGGTGTAAGCCAGGGCTGTTTGCAGGTAAATCTGGCGGGCTGTAGAGTCTATGAGATCAGCGCCGCGCGCGATATGACTAATGTCCTGCCAGGCGTCGTCAACCACGACGGTAAGTTGGTAGGTAAATAACCCTTCGGTACGCCAGAGAGGGAAATCGCCGACTTCGTGGGCGAGGTTTTGGCTTATTTCGCCTTGAATGCTGTCGGTAAAGCAAATTGTTGTCGGCTTATCTATTCGCATTCGCCAGACGCGCGCGCTTTGTCCAGGAGGCAATCCTGCGTGGCAGAAGCCGGGGTAAACAAGGCCACCGTCAATGGCCACAGGCGGATTATGCGCGGCAATTTTTTTGCGCGAGCAGGCGCAAGGGTAGAGTCTGCCTGCGCCTTTCAGGCGCTCCAGCGCGGCGTGATAGGCGTCGAGTCGTTGGCTTTGTCGGATAACTTCGCCATCCCAGGCGAAGCCGTATGTTTCCAGGGCGCGGAGAATGGCGGTTTCCGCGCCGGGGCGATTGCGGGGAAAATCAGCGTCTTCCATGCGGACAAACCAGAGACCGCGCCGGATGCGGGCTTCCAGACAGGAAGCCAGCGCCGCGATGAGCGAACCAAAATGTAACGGCCCGCTTGGCGTGGGGGCAAAACGTCCACGGTAACGCGATAGCCCGCCGGGTTCTCCCATTGTGTCAGCGGTTGACCAGACGGCGTTTCAGAGTTGGGCGTTGCCCGACCTTGATCTTGATTTCTTCCGTACCGCTACTGCGCTTGAGGCGGAAAAAGGTTTCCTCGCCTGGCTTGATTTTGGCGATGGCGTCGAGCATCTGGTGGGTGTCCTGAATAGTTGTGCCATTGACGGCAAGCAGAATGTCGCCGGGGCGAATGCCCGCTATTTCGGCGGGGCCGCCGCGCACGACGCCGGCGATTAACGCGCCGTCCGTGCTGGAGAGGCCGAACGATTCCGCCAGTTCAGTGGTAAGTTCCTGCGCTTCGACGCCAATCCAGCCGCGAATGACCTGTCCTTTTTCAATGATTTCCTCCATGATGGCTCTGGCGGAAGAAACAGGAATGGCAAAGCCGATGCCGAGCGAGCCGCCGGTGCGCGAGTAGATGGCAGTATTGATGCCGATCAGGTTGCCGTTGACATCAACCAGCGCGCCGCCGGAGTTGCCGGGATTGATTGCCGCGTCAGTCTGGATGAAATTTTCAAAGGTATTGATGCCAAGATGAGTGCGTCCCAGGGCGGAGACAATGCCCATGGTTACGGTTTGTCCGACGCCAAAGGGATTGCCGATAGCCAGCGCGAGGTCGCCTACGCCCACGGATTCCATGTGACCGAAAATGATGGTGGGCAACTTGTCGGCGTTGACATGCAGGACGGCCAGATCGGTTTCGGGGTCGGAGCCGACTACTCTGGCTTTTAATTTGCGTCCGTCCGAGAGGGCGACCTCGATTTGGTCGGCAGCTTCGATGACATGAAAATTGGTGAGGATATAACCCTGATCGCTGACGATGACGCCGGAGCCAAGGCCGGATTCCTGCCGGGGCATGTCGTCAAGGTTGTCGCCAAAAAAATGGCGAAAGACCGGATCGTCCAGAAAAGGATGGCGCTGGGCGCGGATTTCCTGACTGGTGAAAATATGCACTACGGCGGGCAAGGCTTTACCTACGGCTATGCGAAAGCCGTTAGTTATTTCCTCGTGCTGCTTTTCCTCTCCTGGTGTAGTTTCCCAAAAGGGGACGGTCTGGATGGAAGTACCTAGCCATTCCGGTCTTAAAGTCGTGACGACGAACAATGCAGCCATTGCTACCGTCACCGATTGTGCGAAAATCAGCCACAGTTTACGCATGGAAAATCTCATGGAACGTGATGAATTGGCGCGCTTGCTGGACAATCTCCTGGAAAGCGCAAAGTTTGAGGATTATTCACCAAATGGCCTGCAAGTGGAAGGGCGCGCCGAAATTCGGCGGGTGATAACCGGCGTGACCGCAAGCCAGGCGTTGCTTGACGAAGCTGTCCGGCGCAATGCGGATGCCGTGATTGTACATCATGGCCTTTTTTGGCGCGGCGACTCTTCTGTTGTGCTCGGCTATCGCAAGCGGCGGCTTGCGGCTTTACTGAAACACGACATAAATCTGTTTGCTTACCATTTGCCGCTGGACGCGCACCCGGATCTCGGCAACAACGCTCAGTGGGGCAGGGCGATGAATTGGCAAATCGAAGGTTCTTTCGGTCGTCAGTCTTTGGGGCTTTACGGGCGTTTGCCAACACCATGTTCGTTACGCTCGCTTTCCCTACGCCTGGAGGAAGTGTTGCTGCGCCCCCCGCTTGTAGTCGCGCCGGAAAATACGCGCAGGGAAGAGCGGTTGCTCTCACGTCTGGCATGGTGTTCCGGTGGGGCGCAAGATTATATTGAGGCTGCGGTGGCCTTGGGAGTGGACGCTTTTCTCTCCGGTGAAATTTCCGAACAGACGCCGCATGTGGCGCTGGAATCCGGCATGGCCTATCTGGCGTGCGGGCATCATGCCAGCGAGCGTTTCGGCCCGATGGCGCTGGCAAGCTGGCTGTCGGAACATGCCGATATTGCGTGTGAATTTGTGGATTATCCGAATCCTGCCGGATAATGACCTTCTTTGAGCCTGGTTTTTCCCTTTTTGCGGAAAGCTGGTTTGTCAAAGCATAGACACGGAAGTTCCTCTCGTCATGAAAACAATATCCGACGTTGACATAGCGCATCATACCCCCATGATGCAGCAGTATTTGAAGCTGAAGCGCCAGCACCCCGATACCTTGCTGTTGTACCGGATGGGTGATTTTTACGAGTTGTTTTATGGGGACGCGGAAAAGGCGGCGCGGCTTCTGGGGATTACCCTGACCACGCGCGGGCAGTCGGCGGGCCTGCCGATCAAGATGGCGGGCGTGCCCTATCACGCGCTCGACAATTACCTTGTCCGCCTTATCAAACTTGGTGAATCGGCGGTAATTTGCGAACAGACGGGCGACCCGGCAAACAGCAGAGGGCCGATGGAACGAACAGTCGCAAGGATTGTTACGCCGGGCACGTTGTCCGACGCGGGTCTGCTGGAGGAGCGGCGAGATTTCCTGCTGTTGGCAGTGGCGCGACAGAATCGCCGCATGGGCCTTGCCCGCCTCAATCTGGTCAGTGGCGAATTCGTGTTGACAGAAGTCATGGAAGAAGAACTCATGGCCTCGCTGGAGCGCATCCAGCCGGCGGAAATTCTGCTTTCTGAATCGCTGGACGCCGAATTGAGCGGCGGCGGAATTAGCGAGGCCACAGGCGCGCTCAAGGGTTTGAGCGTAGCGAAAACCCGCCGCCCGGACTGGCATTTTTCCGTTGAAAATGCGCGTCTCCTGCTGCGCGAACATTTCCATGTGCATTCGTTGGCAGCTTTTGGCGCGGATACGCTGACGCCTGCCATTGCCGCTGCCGGGGCGCTGCTGCAATACGCGAAAGATACCCAGGCAAGCGCGCTGCCGCATATTGAGTGTTTGCGCGTAGAGGAAGAAAGCCTTTACCTCGGTCTTGACCCGGCGACCCGGCGCAATCTGGAATTGACCGAAACCTTGCGCGGGCAAAGTTCGCCCACACTTTTTTCCCTTCTTGACTGCTGTGTGACCAGTATGGGCGGGCGGCTTTTGCGCCATAGCCTGCATCACCCCTTGCGCCTGCCGGATGTGCCGGTTGCCCGCCAGGGCGCGGTGACGGAATTGCTCGCTCATGATGCCCGATTAACCGTAATGCTGCGAAAAGTCTTGAAAGGCATTGCGGATGTAGAGCGCATTGCCGGGCGTATCGCGCTGAAAAATGCCCGGCCGCGTGATCTTGCCGCTCTGCGCGAAACCTTGACGGCGTTACCGGAAATTAGCGCAACGCTTGCCGACGTTACGTCCCCCCATCTTTCTGCTCTGGTAAGCGATTTATCTGTGTCGCCGGATGCGCTGGCGCTTCTCGAACGGGCTATTGCGGAGGAGCCTGCGGCGCTTTTGCGCGAGGGCGGCGTTATTGCGCCGGGGTTTGACGCTGAACTGGACGAATTACGCGCCATTAACGGCAATTGCGGCGCTTTTCTGCTGGAACTTGAAACCCGCGAACGGGCGCGTACCGGCATTCCCAATCTGAAGGTCGAATTCAACAAGGTGCATGGCTTTTATATTGAACTGACTATTGCCAATGCCAACAAGGCTCCTGCGGATTATCGTCGGCGCCAGACCATGAAAAATGCCGAACGCTATATCACGCCGGAATTAAAGGCGTTCGAGGACAAGGCGCTTTCCGCGCAGGAGCGGGCGTTGGCGCGAGAAAAGGCGTTATTTGAGGAAATGCTCACAACCTTGCAGGCATACCTGCCGCAGTTGCAGACGGTAGCCCGCTCCATTGCCGGGATTGACATGCTTGCCGCCTTTGCTGCCATTGCGCGGCAGCAGGGTTGGCGTTGCCCGGAATTCAGCAGTGAGTCCGGTATTTTGATTGAAGGCGGGCGGCATCCGGTCGTTGAAAACGAAATGATAGCCAATGGCGAGACCTTTATCGCCAATGGCATTCGTCTGGATGAGAAGCGGCGGGTGCTCATTGTCACCGGCCCTAATATGGGCGGAAAGTCCACGGTGATGCGCCAGACCGCGCTGATTGCCTTATTGGCGCATATCGGCAGTTTTGTGCCTGCCGAACGCGCTGTTTTAGGGCCTCTGGATCGGATTTTTACCCGTATCGGCGCTTCCGATGATCTTGCTTCCGGGCGTTCAACTTTCATGGTGGAAATGACCGAGGCAGCCGCTATTTTGCATCGGGCAACACCGCATAGTCTGGTGCTGATGGATGAAATCGGGCGAGGTACGTCTACCTTTGACGGGCTGGCGCTGGCTCTTGCCATTTGCCGTCATCTCCTTGAAAAAAATCGTTGTCTTACCCTGTTTGCGACCCATTATTTTGAGCTTACCCGGCTGGCGGAGGAATATCCCGCCCTTGCCAATGTGCATCTGGACGCGGTTGAGCATAACGACCGAATTGTATTTTTACATGCGGTTGAGGAAGGGCCTGCCAACCAGAGTTACGGCATTCAGGTTGCGGCGCTTGCCGGAATGCCTGCTTTTGTCGTGCGGAGCGCGAAAAAGGAATTGCGTGTTCTGGAAGACCAGGCGGCGCGTAATTTTCATCAACCTGATCTGTTTTCGTCGCTGCCAGCATCAATGCCAGAGCCGGAATCGCATCCGGCGCTGGATGCCCTTATAGCGTTGGAACCGGACGAATTAACGCCGCGCGAGGCGCTGGAAAAGCTGTATGCTCTCAAAAAAATGACGATGTAGATTTTTGTTTTGAGAGTCAATGAAAACCTTTCATCTCTTGCCCGCGTCTGAGCTTTGCCCATATATAGATCGTTTTTGGGGATGGGAAGGGGAGCCGAACGAGATGGTTCATCTGCCGCTGTTGCTTCCCGGCACAGGCGCGGAACTATATTTCCATTATGGAGAGCCGTTTCGTTATCAAATCGCCGGACATGATCCGGTTCAGGCGAAACCCGGTCACTTATTCTGCATTCGCAAGGTTCCAATCAGCCTGTTGCCAATGCGAAATGTCGGTTTTGTAGCCGTTCGCTTCAAGATCGGAGCCTTGCGCCGTTTTACAAATATTCCCGCAAAAGTGTTAGCGGATAGCCATTTCAGCTTCAGTGAGCTTTGGGGCGCGTCAGGCAATGCGCTGTTGCGGCATTTTTCCTATGCCAATGATAGGCAGGAGCGGCTCTTTCTTATTCAAGGCTTTTTGGCGCGTTGTCTGCGACAAAAATCATCGGATTCTCTCATTGAGCAGGCATTGTCTGTTCTTTATCGCCAACATTCCATACTTACGATTAAAGCCCTTGCGGAAAAACTGCATCTGGGCGTTCGCCAGCTTGAACGCCGCTGGTTGGCTTATTCCGGCCACACCCCCAGGGAAACTTGTTGTTTGAGCAGATTTCAACATGCCGTCCGGGAGTTAACGCTCAACCCTGCAATAACTATGCCGCGCGTTGCGCTTTCTCACGGATACTACGATCAGGCGCATTTCATTCACGATTTCCAGAGCCGCACAGGATTCTCGCCGGGACAATACTTGCTAGCCGCCCGGAACAAGACGCATTTTTACAATACAAGCCTTCGGAATACAGGCATTGTCCGCATACCCCATCATCACCTTTAAAGGAGCGCGTCAATGTTTATCCTGTTAGTTGAACTGGAAGCAAAATCCGAGGCATTCGGAGAACTGGAAAATGTCCTGAAATCCCTTGTCGCAATCGCGGCGCATGAATCAGGGATTGTTCATTATTCAGTTCAGATTCCTGAAGACAAGGCCAATACCTTCATTCTTTACGAATGCTATATTGATCGCGCGGCCTGGGAAGCGCATTTGAAATTTGCCCCGGTAAAAAATGAGCTTGAACGGTTCGATACGTTATTGAACGCGCCGCCCAAAATTACTTTCTGCAAGATGATTGCTTCGACGACCCTGAATGCAGTTGCCCCGGACTGCAAAAAATGATAAAGCCCGTAGATTGGGGTGAGCGAAACGCGAACCTCAGCATTGAGTACTTATCCGTAAATAGAGGTTCCCTGTCGCCAGCAGATCAGTGCCGCTGCCAGTGATAGCAAAGCCTCAAAGGAGGCGGCAGATTTCTTATATAGTGCTTCTCGTAATTATTTTTACTCTTTCTCGCTTGCAGGATAGGATGTCTGAAGGTTGATAGAGTAAGATTATTTAGGAAAAGCACTATAGTGTAGGTGTATTTCCCATCTTGGAACGTGAGCGACCGATGAGGACATGATGCCTGACGCAGTTTCGGTTTAAGCAGGCACATCCATTTACGAACGATAGTCCGCGTTAATGCTAATGTAATCGTGAGAAAGATCGCAGGTATACACCGTTGCGGCGGCTTCCCCTCTACCCAGGTGGATGCGTACTGTAATCTCGGCTTCCCGCATGAGGCGGCTGCCATCTTCCTCCCGATAGGCCGCCGCGCAGACTCCCAACTCGGAAATCAGTATGGATTCGTCTGCCGCTGCCAGCCAGACCTTGACCCCTTCAACCGCCAGATCATCCACGCCCGCATAACCAATCGCCACAAGGATGCGCCCCAGGTTGGGGTCAGAGGCAAAAAACGCGGTTTTAACCAACGGCGAATGCGCCACCGCATAGGCGACTTTCCGACATTCTTCCTGCGAACCGCCGCCTTCCACCGCCACCGTAATGAACTTGGTAGCGCCTTCGCCATCGCGCACAATCGCCTGCGCCAACTCAAGGGCAACGGCAATAAGGGCAGCTTTTGTCTCCGCCCAGCCTGGCTCTTCCCCGCTCACAAAAGAGAGCGCACCCTTGCCACTTGCAATGATGATGAAAGAATCATTGGTCGAGGTGTCGCCATCCACAGTAACGCAATTGAACGATTGCACGGCAGCTTCCCTGACCAGAGCCGCCAACAGCGGTGACGCAATGGCCGCGTCAGTGGCGATAAAAGCCAGCATGGTCGCCATGTTCGGGCGAATCATGCCCGCACCCTTGGAGATGCCCGTTACAGTCAATGTCCTGCCCGCGATAGTGAGTCTTTTCGAGGCCGCCTTGGCAACCGTGTCCGTGGTCATGATTGCGTGCGCGGCGGCAAACCAGTTGTCTTCCGCAAGATCAGCCCATGTCGCCGGCAAGCCGGCAAGCAGACGCTCGACCGGCAGCGGCTCGTAAGTCGCCCCGGTGGAAAAAGGCAACACTGTTGCAAGAGGCGTACCCAGAAGCTCGCCCACCGCCGCGCAGCTTCTCAACGCAGCCTGCAACCCTTCCTCGCCCGTACATGCGTTGGCATTGCCGGTATTGATAACCATGGCGCGAATGCCGTCAGGGTTGCGGCTTAGATGTTCGCGGCAAACCTGCACCGGCGCGGCGCAAAAGCGATTTTGGGTAAACACGCCCGCTACAGTTGCATTCGGGGCGATTTCAATCAGGGTCAAATCCTTGCGCCCCGCCTTCCTGATGTTGGCTTCGGCTACTCCCAATCTAACGCCGGCAACAGGATAAAGAGCTTCCGGCATTGGGGTTACGTAATTAACAGGCATGAAAATCTCCGGGGAAAATTGTTAGCAAGCCCGTTGGGGTTCGCTCTGCTCGCCCCAACCTACCGGGCTTGGTCATTTATCTACATCCATTCCACATAAAAACATGTGCTCAGTCCGTTGTCGGTAAGCGTTTCAAGCATCGTGGCGGATGGTGGGGGCATTTCATACCCAACCTCGCGCCCGTAATCCAGAGCGTCGAGGATCGAATCTAAATCAGTCTCGTCTACCAGCATAACGCCCTTGTCATCGACGTCGATTTCGATGACTTCGTAGCGAGCACAATCTGACTCTGGTTTGCCGCGACACTCGTTATCCACGATTGATTGCGCCTGTTCTCTTGCGTCGTAGGCAAAGCCCTTGCCAAGAACCTCGTATTCCTGCGAGTCACAAGGGATATAGATGGTTTTCATGTTATTTCCTTGTTTGCTTTCCCCGGCTCACGCCGTGTCTTCTAACGACTACTGTTACGTTGGGGTTCGGGCTCGGTTTCGCCTCACCCCAAACCCTTGCTTTGATGCCGCTCGCGGTAGAGCCACAAGCCATGGCAAGCATCGCTAAAACCTCTCTAAGCCAATCTGCCATGACAGTGTTTGTACTTCCTGCCGCTGCCGCAGGGACATGGATCATTTCTGCCCGGCCTGGGCGCGGCATGGAACGGTTGTTGCGGCGCATCTCGCCGGTCGGAATCACTTAACGCCTCATCGTAATTGGCGTGGTGATATTGCACATTCTCCACGTTTTCCGGTTGCGCGGCCTGCATGGCGTCTTCCTGCGAGCGAATCTGCACCATGACCAGAATTCTGATAACTTCCCGGCGCACGATGTCAAGCAGACTTTCAAACAGATTGAAGGCTTCCCGCTTGTATTCCTGCTTGGGGTTCTTTTGCGCGTAGCCGCGTAAATGAATGCCCTGGCGCAAATGGTCCAGCGCGGACAAATGCTCGCGCCAGTGCGTATCCAAACTTTGCAGCATGATGTTGCGCTCGAATTGGCGGAAAACCTCCGCGCCTACCGCCTCAACCTTGGCGGCGTAAATCTCATCGGAAAGCGCGATAATGCGCGTCAAAATCTCATGGTCAGACAGGTTCTTGTCCACGGTAAGCCATTGTCCGACCGGCACCTCCAGCAGAAAATCGCCCGCCAACGCCCGCTCCAGAGCCGGAATTTCCCATTGCTCTTCCACCGAGTCTTCCGGGATGAACTGGCGGAACAATTCTGCCAGCACATCATGCCGCATGGCAGTCACAATCTCGGAAATATCCTCGCTCTCCAGCAATTCATTACGCTGGGCATAGATGACCTTCCTCTGGTCGTTCGCCACGTCGTCGTATTCGAGCAATTGCTTACGAATGTCGAAGTTGCGCCCTTCCACCTTGCGCTGCGCGGATTCCAGAGTGCGATTGACCAGCGGATGCTCAATGGCCTCGCCTTCCGGGAATTTCAGTTTCTCCATGATGCCGCGCAGTCTCTCACCCGCAAAAATACGCATGAGCGGGTCATCCAGAGAAAGATAGAAGCGTGAAGAACCGGGGTCTCCCTGTCGCCCTGAGCGCCCTCGCAACTGGTTGTCAATCCGGCGCGACTCGTGCCGTTCGGAAGCAATGATCCGCAGCCCCCCGGCGGCGATTACCTGGTCATGTAACGCCTGCCACTCGGCGCGCATATCGCCCAGTCGTTTTTCCTTTTCGTAGGCGCTAAGGTTCTCGTCCGCCTTCACCGCCTCGATCTGCTTGCTGATGTTGCCGCCCAACACGATGTCCGTGCCGCGCCCGGCCATGTTGGTAGCGATGGTAATAACTCCGGGGCTGCCCGCCTGGGCGACAATTTCCGCCTCACGCGCGTGCTGCTTGGCGTTTAGCACCTGGTGCGGCAACTTTTCCTTGCTCAGGAGGCCGGAAACAAGTTCTGACGCCTCAATGGAAGTCGTGCCCAACAACACCGGCTGCCCGCGCCCGTGGCACTCCTTGACGTCAGAAATAATCGCCTTGTGCTTTTCAGCTGCGGTCTTGAAGACCACATCATTGAAATCCGCCCGAATCATCGGGCGATGGGTGGGAATGACCACCGTTTCCAGACCGTAAATCTGATGAAATTCGTAGGCTTCGGTGTCCGCCGTGCCGGTCATCCCGGCAAGTTTTGCATAGAGCCTGAAAAAATTCTGGAAGGTGATGGATGCCAGAGTTTGATTCTCACTCTGGATCGGCACTCCTTCCTTTGCCTCCACCGCCTGATGCAAGCCGTCCGACCAGCGCCTGCCGGTCATGGGGCGTCCGGTAATTTCGTCAACGATGACGATTTCACCGTTCTGCACCATGTAATGCTGATCCCTGTGGAACAGGGTATGCGCGCGCAATGCCGCATTCAGATAGTGCATCAGGACAATGTTGCTCGCCTCGTAAAGACTGCGCCCATCCGGGAGCAGGCCCATATTGACCAGAATCTGCTCGGCGTGTTCGTGCCCTTCCTCGGAAAAATGCACCTGTCGCGCTTTTTCGTCCACCCAGTAATCGCCCGCCGCTTTTTCTTCCGCCGCGCGGGTCAACATGGCCACAACCTGACCCATCTGCACATACATATCAGTATGGTCGTCGGTCTGGCCGGAAATTATGAGGGGCGTTCTCGCCTCATCAATAAGGATGGAGTCCACCTCATCCACGATGGCAAAGGAAAGCGCGCGCTGCATCCGATCCCCAACGTTGTAGACCATGTTGTCGCGCAGGTAGTCGAAACCGAACTCGTTGTTCGTGCCATAGGTAATATCCGCCGCGTAAGCCGCCTGCTTGTCCGCGTGTTCCATACGGGACAGAATCACGCCGACGGAAAGACCGAGGAAATGATACAAGCCCCCCATCCACTCCGCGTCCCGCTTCGCCAGATAGTCGTTGACGGTTACGATATGCACCCCATTACCCGACAACGCATTCAGATAGGCCGGCAGTGTCGCAACCAGGGTTTTTCCCTCCCCGGTGCGCATTTCCGCAATCTTGCCGTAGTGAAGCACCATCCCGCCGATCAACTGCACATCGAAATGACGCAGGTCCAACACCCGTTTGCCGGCCTCGCGCACTACCGCAAACGCTTCCGGCAACAGGTCGTCCAGCGTTTCGCCCGCAGCGTGCCGCGCCTTGAATTCCGCCGTCTTATCCCGTAACGCTTCATCGGAAAGCGCGGCAATAGCAGGCTCCAGTTCGTTGATGCGCTTTACCGTCCGGGAATACTGCCTGAGCAGCCGATCATTGCGGCTGCCAAAAATCTTTTTGAGAAAATCAAAAATCATCACGTAACGCCCAAAGATTCCAACAAGGAAAAATATTTATTCTAGCATGGCTATACTTTTACCGCTTTCAGGGCAATCGCATGAAAGTTATGTCAAGTCGAGCAATTGAGCGCGGTAGGAATCGGAAGTCGCGGCGATGAGGCGACGGGCCTTAATGCCGCCCTTTCGTGGGATAGGGTCAAGGCGGATGAGGTTCAGGGTGATGTGTTTGAGCACGGCGAGGTTGTGGGCGGCATGTCCGGTGCGAGCATGCATCTGATCGTCGGCGAAGACAACATCTATGCACCAGTGCAGGCGGTTTTGAGTCACCCCTGCCTGAAGGCAGGGGATTCCTCGATACGGTCTTGAGGAGCCTTCGGCTCCCTGGTACGCTTTGTCGCGCGGATCGCCCGCAAGAGGCGATTGGCATCGGGGGCGAGGCTCGAAAGATAGTAGCGCTGCACAAGCGTCGTCCTGCCCTTGATTTCGCGCTGCGACTCGATCACCGCGAAGGACTTCAGATCGGGCCACTGCTCGGGTTTATAGTGCTTTTCCTAAATAATCTTACTTTATCAACCTTCAGACATCCTATCCTGCAAGTAAGAAAGGGTAAAAATAATTACGAGAAGCACTATATGCAGACACGCCAGTTGATCGAAGGCATAACAACGCCGTGTCTCGATTCGTCCATGATCCTTCTCCACGGTTTCGGACATCGCGTGGTGTGTCCTGTCCGGTGCCGCCTTGAACCGGGCAAAGAAATCGCGCAGCGAATCGGCCAAATTCGGCTGGTTGTCCTTGAGCGCCAAGACATAATGCGCACCACGATTGCGGATCGCCTGGGCGATGTTGGTCTGGGTTCCCATGGCATCGAGAGTGACGATGCAGCCTTCCAGAGCCAGGGCAGCCAGGAGTTCAGGAATGGCCGTCTTTTCATTGGACTTCGCCGCCGTCGCCCGCTGTCCGAGCACCAAACCGGCACCTGCGGCAAACGCACTCACCAGATGCAGCGGCGTGGCATCCACCTTGCCTGTGCGCCGACTGCTCTTGCCGTCAATGGCCACCACGGCATCGGCCCCCAGCGCCGAAATGCTGCCTCGAATTGTATTGGATCAATCAGGCCCAGCCGTCCAAAGGTGTCGTGCAAGGGAATACCCGCTTTCAGCTTGAGGTAGCCCCGTAGCCAGTCGAGTTTTTCTTTCGCCCACAGCTCGACCTCAACGAAGGTGTCGGCGCCAACCAGCACCGCATTGACCGCCACCACCAGCAACTCAACCAGATCGTGTTCAACCTTCCCCGCTTGTCTCGGGTCGCTGATCGATACGAATACGTCCGCCAGACACAGTTTGCCTTCCGTCTTAATAGAACACTCCAAAAAGACAGAAAACTACACAAATCAATCCTCTGTGAACAGCCCCCCACCCTCGTAACCAATTGATCGTAAACGAGTATTCCCGAGAGCCGACGATAATCGCATTCATGCAATTGCCCTGGGTTCAACAGGGATGGATTCATTTCCGGGGGCGTGAACTATAGACCAAGCTACTAAGTATTGAATAATTTTACATCATCCCCATATAAATGAAATGGACAAAGAAGATGGTCGCAGGCTGTCGCGCGAAGCACAGCATGAGAGACGCAAATAGGCGGTGCGGCTACATCGGCAGGGCATGACGATGATGGCCATCGCTGCCACGTTGGGCGTTGCCTACGGGACGGTTCATCGTGCGGTAAAGCTGTGGCGCAGCGGT
>Ga0099364_10003950_pt1 | contig 22648 bp, 22 predicted proteins | sample TergutTh196P3_FD_73070 | JGI IMG/M metagenome (GOLD analysis project Ga0099364, IMG submission 73070) | Microcerotermes parvus P3 segment gut microbial communities from Pointe-Noire, Republic of the Congo - Th196 P3 | ecosystem: Host-associated > Arthropoda: Insects > Digestive system > Gut ...
CGGCGGGCAGATTCTATCTCTATCACTTGTTCAGCGTTGATATGATATCTTTTCGGCATTTCATCACCCTGTTTTATTATACCACATCGTCACTTATTACGGTAGCTGTTTTGTTTGGGATTGGTATGAGGTACCCAATCCTCGTATAACAGAGTGGCCAATGCCCGATACTGTTTCATCTGAAGCTCTTTCCATGTGCCCTCGGCATGGGACAAAATTAAATATGGTGATTTCCAGTTTTTTGTGCTTGACTGGAGGTCACTACATAACAGGGGTGCTTTTTTGTGTTCTATTTTATGCTTTCTTCTTTACTTCGCCTTTTCTAATCTCTTTTTACTTCATTTATCAAGAAAAGTAACAGTTAATAAGGTCTTTGGCTCTCATATTATAATCGCCGCGAATCGCCGACGCTTCGTATTTATCCAGCGTAAAATCGTCCATTTCATAGAGCAGAGCCGCCAGATAATTCAGCTCGTCAATGTTTTCATACTCCGCAAATCTAAGCCCGGAAACGTCTGATTTATACCCAGTAATGAAATATTCCTCATACGAAACGCCGTCAACGCCAATCCGGGACAATAGGGCCTGTACCGTTTCTTTTGTTGCGGGGAATTTCAGCCATTCGCCGGTAAGCTCGCCCTCGGCGTATTTCCCGGCGTTCGTGATAAAGGCTTCAATCATATTTGCTTTTGCCGGTTTTGCCCTGTCCTTTGACGGTCAAAATGCCGTCAAGCGTGGTTGCCGTGATACTGAGCCGGGCGGCAACTGCAATATCATTTTTAACATCCTCGTCAACCGTTTTCCCGCAGACAACCAGCACACGCGAACGCCGGAGCAGATCGCGGCTCATATCCTTACGGCTTTTATGCTCCTCCGGGATTTCGCTGTTGGTGTACATGGACATATACAGCGTGGGGCAGATGGGGGAGAACCCGGCTTCGTATACCGCCCGGCAGTACCGCGCCGCCGTGTCTGTATCCTTGTATTTGTTGCCGCTCCAAGCGGCTGTGATGTAAGCAAGTGGCCTTTTCATAATCAAACCTCCGTATTAGTTTATATTTTTGCAACAAAAACCAAAAGAGCCTCTGCTTTTTCAGCATAGCCCTGCGGGAATTGACTCCTCCTTATACAATTATTTATATATTCATAACAGAAATGCCGCCCATTGTTACTCCAACGAACGGCATCCCGGTATTTTTCTTTGTAATATTCGTTTGTCTTATGCCAAAAACCTTTATTTTATCAGGGTTTCCGAGTTTGTCGTTATGAACACTCGTACCATTTATATTCACACACACCAAATGTGGATAGCAAAAAACCAGCTTTGCCGACTGGCTTTTTTGCATCCGGCGCCCTCTCTTACGACGGGCATTTTCTTTACACTTGAACACAGCGGGCCAAAATACGCCGGGTGCGATCCCTGTTACAGGTCAGAAGCGTTAAGTTCCATTCGCCGCTTTCAAGCCCGTCGTGGTCGCTGCCATCAATTTCCGTCAGCTCAGTCACCTTGTAATGGTATTGCACGCCGTTATTGTCTTGAAAGTACACGTCGTCGCCGGGGACAAGCCCGGGCACGCGCCCGAAATGGGTTTTGTAGTTATGCCCGGCAATCACCATGCGCGTCGGCCCGGGGTTCATCTCCCTCTTATACCGGCACACGGATATCGCTAACAACGCGTCGCTGCATGTGCTTATGACAGGCAGCTTCACGTTTATCCTTGGAATAATCAGCACGCCGATTGTGCCGTAAGACATTGCATCAGACCCGGTTGTAAGAGCTTCCAGGACGGTGGGGGAACGGCCTCCGGGGATATGTGCATCATCGGGAACAGGCTGGGGAGCGGCGCCTGATGGCACCGCCCCCTGATTCAATGTCCGCTGCAACAAGGCTTCCGCGCGCCGTCCTGCAAGATAATCGTCCGCCAAACTATAGAATTGTATACCGATGGCGGTAACAAGCGGCAAGACTCCCGATGTCATCAGGATTCGATAAAGTCGATGGTTCATTTTTTCCTCGCTTGTTTTTTAAGCATAGTTGCCACAAATATGAGTATGGCTCCAATCGCCGTCAATAAACCGGTTAAGATTGAAAAGTCAATTGCCCCCGTAAACGGGAGAGTCGCGAGCGGAACATTCGATTCGGGAATGTAGACCCACTCCTGCTCGTCATGGCCGAACACCCACCTGCCGATCGGCACGCCGTTTTCGTCAATCTCGATGTAGTGTTAAATTAATAGAGAAATTGTTAAGAGATATGTTAACTTTTCTCATTCTAATATGATAAAAGTTATTCTAAAAATAATAATAGGGTATTTAAAAATAACTTGTTTAAAATGGAAACTAAAAAAACACTCATATAGCACAGAAGGTATTCTAGACATTACAATAAATGTTGAAAATCTAAATATTGTATATACCTCAAAAGAATTTCAGCCTTGTTCAACTAGCTTTGATGAGCGATTTGCTTTTGTTGGACCAAGTATGGTTGAACGAAAAGAGGAAATGGAAGAAATTGAAAATATAAATATTGGCGGGCCTATTATATATATCGCTTGGTACAGTTTTCAATCAGGATATTGTTTTTTATAACAACTGTTTTGAAGCTTTAAAAGATATTCGCGCTACAATAATTATGTCTGTTGGCATGAAAACTGAAATAAGCAGTTTGGAAAATATTCCGAGCAATTTTATAGTTAAGAATTATGTGCCACAACTTAAAGTGTCGTCAATTTCCGATTTATTTATTTCACATGGCGGAATGAATAGCGTAAATGAAGCATTATATCACAGAGTGCCATTAATAATTGTTCCTATACAAAAAGAACAAGAGATAGTGGCGGGTAGGGTTGCAGGATGCGGGGTTGGGATTCATTTGAATGATAAGTCCGTAATAGCCATAAAACAAGCTGTAGAAACAACCCTGACGGATAAAACATATAGAAGCAATATAATACCGTTGTCAAACACCTTGATTAATGCGTGTAATAATAGCAATGTGGCAGATATGATTGAAAAATACTCAGATTTGAATATTCAATAGGGTTTTATCATAACTTAATTTTACAGAAGGCATCCAGCGTGTTTTGTCAAACGCGCTTGAAAATGCCATTCACGCCTGTAATAAGCAGCCGGACGGCGAAAAACGCGCGATACGGGTGCAGGGGCATAAAGCCGGAACGCAATTCTTTTTTGAAATCGCCAACACATTTACAGGCAAGGTTCAGTTTGACGCAGGCACCGGACTTCCAGTCAGCAAGGAGAAAGGGCATGGGGTCGGAAGTAAAAGCATTGCTTTTTTCGCGCAAAAATACGGCGCGGCGCTGGAATACAGCCAAAATGAAAACTGGTTCCATTTGCGGCTGTTGCTGCGGGCGGCATACTGATTTTCTATTTCCATAATGGGGTGACAATATTGTAAACAGGCCCTGATGCGCAATACATACAGGCCGGGTTACAAATAATGACCGGCGCCGTTAAAAAAACGGCGCCGGTCTAATTATTGGAAAATCCCCTGCGAAAATGTGCTTGATTCGTTGCTTCGGCACCGGAAGAAAATCCGGACGGCCTGAAGGATTAACGATTGACGGTTTTATTATATACCGTTACCCTTTCCGGGCTTTCCGTGACCTTATGGAAGCTTTGTCCAGGAATCATCGGTACCGGGCACGGAAGTCGTCCACCAGTTCGCCCGATATGTGGCGCCCTGATATTCCACAATATCGCCGCCAACATATGCTTTTCCTGGAATATATTCATTTCCCGCGGCCTGAAGCTCCCATGCGTGTGATTGGCCCGGAATATCTCCCTGTGACCACCATTTGCATACATAAGTTTTTCCGCCATATATTACCACATCGCCTTGGTAATATATTTTTTGCGGGTCATAAGTGTCTCCATCGATTGGGTCTGTCGGGTCCGTTGGATCTGTCGGATCTGTCGGGTCCGTCGGCGGTACATATTCTGCGCCTGTCAGTCTCGCCAGCCTTGCCTTTTCCGCTTCTACTTCGGACAGCATTGCTTTGCCGTTGAGCTTGAAGTTTTTAACGCTGGGGAAGTTTAATTTGATGGTTCCTGTAAGGGAAACAGTGGAGCCGTTAGCAAAGGTCTGCCAAGACGGCCCTTGAATTGTTACGGTGCTGAATCCTTCAATACTGCTGTTAGTTACGGAAGCGGTGCCGGACCAACTTCCGCCAAAGATAGCCGATTCCGGGAGGTCAAAGGAGAATGTATAGCCTGTCAGATCCTGCCCGGTATTGTTTGTAAGCTGAATATCGTATACATAGTTTGGATGGTCGTAGCTGCCGCCAAACTTCACGCTAAAATCAGCCGTTTCGGCATTTACGTCAATGTCTGTTGTAACAGAGGCCGGCCCAATCGCGTTAAATTGGCTATGGAACATGCTTGTCAGCGTATCCCCGATGACATATTCATTCGCCGCCGCGTCAAAGGCATAGTCGCCGTGCATGACCCAAATCAATACGCCGCCCAGATTATGATCTTCAACAAAGTTGATTCTTTCCTGAACAGACTGCTGGTCTTCAAATGTCAGGAATGTTCTGTTTACGCCATTCCATACATGGGGAACACGGCCAACCGAATCCCAGTGCTTCTGGTAGTTGGGATTCGTGTGCATCAGGTTCAGCACATGCCATAACGGATTGGCTCCCGCCGGCACCTCCAGTCCGGTTTGGGTATCCTTGTCATGCCATATGTTTTCTATGCCGACAGCGGGCGTGTTGGAAGAGCCGTGAAGGCCGGTACCGTTGCCGCCGGACACATTTGTCCATCCTCTGGTATAGTAAGGGACGCCCATTAGAAGCTTTTCGGGCTGTACCTTGCCTCTGTAATATCTCATAGACCAATCAAAACCCAATGTCGGTAAAGCCATGGATATGGTTTCCCTGTCCGCCGGGTCTGCGTAGATATTTGCCTGATTTTCGACAAAATTATTCCAACCGCCGTGGTAGTCGTAGGACATAATGGAGACGAAATCCAAATCGTCAAGGAAATCGCTGTTTGTTTGTCCGCCAAGTACCCAGGAGGAAGCTGAAACCGCGGAAGTAACCCAATAATATGTGTTATCCTCCAAGGCCGCCTTGTCAAACTCGTCCCTTAGAATCTTGATAAGCCGGGTATACCTGTCCGATATTCCCTTTCTTCTTGTCTCAGACAAGTCAAAATCATCGGGATTTCCCGACTGGCTCGTCTCAGACGGAAACTCAAAATCAATATCCAAGCCGTGGAATCCATATTTCCTTACGAAGGCAACGGCTGATTTTGCAAACTTTTGCATATTTGCTTCGTTATCCGTTACCAGCCAGAGCGTTCTGGAGGCAGCCCAGCCGCCTGTAGAAGCCAGAACCGTTACCTCCGGATACAATTCCATCATGGAATGCATAAGGTTGAACTGCCCATAGTAAGGCAGGCTTTCATTCATCTCGATTTTCTGGCCCTTATGATAAAACTCACGGCCTGTAAATCGGCTCAGAATGTCGTTTTCCGGAATGCTCGGCACAAGCTCAAATGTATTTTCATCCGCGACAACAAACGCGTATTGAACGTGTGTCAGCTTGTCCCATTGCAGTTGCGTAATATCAAAATACTTGTGCGCGGGAAGGTCAAAAGCATAATTCGGAAAATAACCTACTACTTTTCTATCCCAGTAATTATTCGGAAGCTTGATCCCATTTACGTTTACCGGATCGCGTGTTGGTTCACCTGTCCATGTGGTATTGGCAAAAACGACTGAGCCTGAAACAATCAGTACGCCTGCCACAATCAACGAAACAACCTTACGCAGTATCGTATTGAACCCTTTTTTCATATCGTTGATTTCCCCTTTCAGCTCATATATTTATGTTTTTTCTTTCGGTTTCGGAGGGCATTCTTTTTTCATATGTGGGTACGAAGCGCATTGCAAAGTGTGCGGTACCGCTAAAGAGATGAAAATGACAAGAATTTTCCTGCCATTTTCATCCTTTAGCCTCTAAATATGCCGAACAAGTCTTTCAAAAACGCCTATTGATTATTTTTTTATACCTTGTCGGCATAGCGCTTTTTTAGTCAATCAGTTCCCATGGGCCCCACTGTTCCGCGCCTGGAATGTCGCCCAAAGCCCACCATTTTGCCCTATAGGTATTCCCGTTATAAGTAACCATGTCGCCCGCCCAGTAAGTAGCTGTGCTGTCCCAAGGGGCAATGCCGGTCGCGGGCTGATCCTCAACTGTGATTACACGGCCTGCGGTTGTGGTAAGGCCTTGACTGTTCGTTGCCGAATAGGTTAAGATGTAAGTCCCGGCCACAGACGTATTTACGCTGCCTGTAACGGAGAATGTAATAACCCCGTCTTGAGCGTCGGTTGCCGTAACGCCTGCCTGAGGATCAAAGGAATCCCCGACCTGAATGGTCTTGCCGGAAACGCCTGTGAATACAGGAGGAGTGGGAGGATTAACCGTTTGATCCTGAACCGTAATCACACGGGATGCGGTTGTAGTCTGCCCTTGGCTGTCGGTCGCCGAATAAGTCAAGGTATAAGCTCCGGCTACAGACGTGTTTACGTTGCCTGTAACTGTGAAGGAGATGCTCTGGTTTGCGAAATCAAGCGCCGTAACGCCGGCTCTTTCATCAAAGCTGTCCCCGACAGTAATCGTCCTGTTGGTAACGCCTGTGAATATGGGAGCCCTATATACCGGCGTTGACCCGCCACCGCTTTCATAAACGGTAAATTTTGAAACAATGGTCGAGCCGTTGTATTGGGCAACTTCTATTTTAGCGATATCGTCGGTATCTAAAACGGTTGAGTTAACGTAGAACTCCGCGGTAACACCCGGGCCTATCGTCCTGTACTCATATAGATCCGAAAGGCTTACCGTTCCGATGCCGTTGCTGGAAGAAACCGCGCCGGAACCATATGTTACAAACGAGAACGTCGCCCCGCTCTTACTGGTAATAAGTACTTTTGGCGAACTGATGGTTTGATAAATCGCCTCAACGCCCTTCAAAACCGTACCCGACGCCGTTGGAACCTCATTGTTTTTAAGGCTGAACCTAAACACATTGACGGTTGCATTGTTCGGGTTTGGCGCAACCGAGAAGGAAACGCTTACATTTGGCTGGCCTTCATTAATGATATACTCGGGTAAACTTTGGTTACCGTAGAGGCCGTTTGCGATGGCACGGGTAAGTACGCCGCGCTTGCCGTCGCTGTCAAGGGCATCCTGGGATGCCATCCATGTAATCACTCCGCCGAGGCTGTTTTCTTTGACATATTTTGTTTTTTCACCTATGGAACGAACGTTGTCAAAGGTGAAGAACGCGCCTGTTTGTGCATTATACAGATACGGCGCTTTTGCAACATCATCCCAATATTCAACCATGCCAGGGTACGCGGCTTTTAACTCAGCCATTCTGAATTGAGGCCATACGCCGCCGTTTCGCCCGCCGTCACCTGAAGCAAGAGGCGCATAGTTTCTGGCGCCGCCGGAAGCAGCTTGGTCGGCGTCCCTGTTAACTTTAGCGGCTGTTCCGAACAAACCGGGCAGGCCGGCTACTCCGCCGTCGTTAGCAACTTGCTGCCAACCGCGGGTATAAGCCGCGACGCCTATGATTATTTTATTGGCGGGAGCGCCCTGGGACATTAAGTACTGAACCGCTTGATCTGCAGAGAAGCCAAGAGGACATGCGGGGTTTGAATAAAGGGCCGCATGATGCCCGCCGGTGTCATCCCACGCTCCGCGCATGTCGTATGTCATAATATTGCCAAAATCAATAATTTCAAACATAGGGGCTATATCCACGCCAAGATCCAACAGGCGCTGGGTGGCGGGCAAAGCAACAGATAATTCATATGTTTTGCCAAGCGCAGCCCCTTGCGCATCAAGGGCAACCCGCAGCTCCTGCAAAAGGGTGATGTAATTCGCTTTGTCCGCGGGCGAGGAATAAGGGGTACCCGTGTCATTTTTATTATCGACCAAATCCGGTGCGCGGACAGACCCTGGGTATTCCCAGTCAAGGTCGACAAAATCAAAGCCGGTGTACTTTACAAAATCACATAGGTTCTGAACAAACTTAGCCCGAATGGTGGGATTTGCAGCGACCGGGCTAAAATATGCGCTTTTACTCCAACCGCCAACTGATATGCCGATTCTCATGTTGGGGTTTGCCGCGCGTAAATTTCTTAAAGAGTTGATTAAACCGGCATTTACCGCACCCCATGTCGCACCTGTATCGGCAGGTACTCCAAGCGCCGCGTCATTGTCGGTAAACAAAAGGTTTCCCTGTGCGTCAAAGTCTAAAAACGCATAATTTAGATGTGTAATGCCTTCCGCCGCCATGCCGCTTGGGAAGAAGTTGCCTTCACCGCCCCAGACGGACCAGTCGCCATAATACATTACGTTGCGGTAATTACCGGAGGCCGGGTTGTACTCAACGGCGGCATGCGCTTTGAAGGACGGCATAAGGCTCAGGCATGACAAGATAAGGCATATTGTCAACATTACAGACAATATGGATTTGAGATTTTTTACGTGGTTTTTCAAATTTTCTCCTCCTACTCCCATATAAGTTTTTTTATTCCTATTAAACGAAACCGAAGTATTACGGCAATTTTAATATTTATTTCCATATTAGATGTACAAGCAGCTATGTATTCACCTCCTGATAAGCTTGTACATCAAAACCCCGGTTTATAATCGGCAAACTTGAAAATGTATGCGTGTTGCCGGTCAAATGCCCGTTTTCTTTTAAATATGCCAAGATTCGTTAATAATTGACATTGAGCTACATTGCTTTGATATTGTTGCTAATTTATAATAAAGCTCCAATCCGAGCGAGGTATTTGTTTAAATTGCATTACAAAAAAATTGTATCACAGAAATATTCCGGTTTATATAGTTTTGCGAGGAATGCACGCTAAACGGCGAAATTCGCTTAAAAGATACATATATTTCCATTATTCTCTGTTTTATGTCCGCCTTATCACCTTTGTTCGAACATTTTTGAGGGGATATCATGACGAGGTTTGCGATTTGTGAAGACATGGCTGAATTGAATCATGAAATGGAAACATTGATAGAAGAAACCTGTGCAGAGCATAATTTGCCCTTCACGGTTTCTCCTTACCTTTCCGGCGAAGAATTATTGAAAGAGATTCACGCGGGGGAAATATTTGATATTTATTTCTTGGATATCCATCTTGACAGCGTGGACGGCATACGGCTGGGAAAGGAAATCAGGGCTTCGGCATTTGGCGAGAAAGCCATACTATATTATGTCTCGGCATTTCCGCAGCAGTATATGTATGATATGTTTAATTTGCATATCTATAATTTTATCAATAAGCCCGTAAATCCGGCGGAGTTTAAGCGCATGCTGCTGGAATCGCTCAGCCCTCGTATGCAACTGTGCATGCAGGATATAAACGGCATGAATCGCCGCTTTGATTATAAAAGCATAGTGAGTATTGAAAGCAGGAATAAAAATATCATCATCTCCGCATACCAAAAGGGGAATCTTAAGGAATTTACCTTTCGGAAAAAGCTATCCGACGTCCTCAGCGTTTTACCGATGAACCAGTTCATCTCCCCGATTGAATACTTCATCCATCCTATGCAATCGTTTATTGTTAATCTGCACTATGTAACCGCCTTTGAAAAAAAATCTTTAATCCTGTTAAATGATGCCGCACGCACAATCAATATAAGCCGCCCGAAGATTGCCGATATAGCAAATCAAATAGATAGCTATACAAGGGCCACATGCACCAGGCTAAGTGTGAAAAAATGATTGGATTATTGATAAACGCGGTAATTAACCTTATATACGCCGCATTAATCGCGTACTTATACGCGAAATGCTTGTCGCGCCGCGGCAACCGGCTGATGTATGTTTTCGTCTATGCCGGGTTGTTCGCGGCGTTTAATGTTCAGAGCATGCTGTCCTTACCACCTGTCTTGAATGCCATAACTCAAATTACCTTATGCTCTACGCTGACGCTTTTTTATAGGGCAAAATTTTATAGAAGGATATTGATTCCGACATTTTTGTATATTATCGGGATGACGTCCGAGGTGTTGACGGAATTATTATTTTTACAACTGAATATTGCCGACATTGTGCCATCTGAAGGACCGCAGCCGATATATCTGCTTGCTTTATGCGTAGCCAGGCTCATTCATTTTCTTCTTATTCTGCTAATTCCCATCATGATGCCGGATAAACACAGCGCTCCCATTCCCGCAAGCTACTGGGTAACTGCTATTATTTCACTATTATTCACATATTATTTTAATCACAGCATCTATACTATCTATATCAGCGGTGGAATGCATCCGAGGCATATTCAAATGATTGCGCTTCTTTTTATTTTCAATTTATTTGTGCTGTATATATTTGGACGCATGTCGAATGCTTATATCAACTCAACAACACAGAATTTGATGAACAACCAATATGCGCATTACATACAATCATTTGACCAGAGTCAGCAAAGCAATTCCAAATTAACCGAGTTGCAACATGAAGCAAAGAATATATTGGCTAACCTAAAGCTGATTGCACGCGGCGGGGATATCGATCAAATCATGGAATTTGTTGATTCGGCCTTAGGCGATGCAGAAGAATGGGCTGACAACGGCCCCTGCCACAGCGGCAATGAAACGCTTGATAATATCATCAATTACGTTATCCGGGAAGCATCGAATTATGGCGTTAAAATTGATGTGAATACCTTAGTTCCCCCAGACCTAAAGCTTAATCCTTATCCCATATTGACAATCCTCAGCAACGCTGTTAAAAATAGCGCGGAAGCCTGCCAAAAGCTCGAAGAGCCGAATCGGACAATTTTTTTGTATATTACTTTAAAAAATAAGCAATTGTTCATTAATGTGGAAAACCAGTTTGACGGAGTTTATTTTAAAAATGAACGCGGGGATTTTATTTCGATAAAAAGGGACGGATTTCAACATGGCATTGGGCTTAATATTATTAAGAAGATGTCTATGATGTACAAGGGATACCATGATATAAATATTGATGGAAACCGTTTTAGGCTTTTGGTCGTACTTAATCTCGACGGGATGAGCAACATAGACGAAATTATTGAAAAGGAGATGTCAACATGAAAAGATTTTTGGTGCGGCACGGCAGCATAGTGACGGCATTTGCTCTTTTTATGTCAACCCTCATCATAAATTCGGCTTGCCTGTTTAGCCTCAATCAGCCGGAAACCCCTGAAACGGTAATGAAATTGAGGAAGTTCTAGTGTTTAAAAACCCGGCAAAGGCAATTGCGGAATTACAGGCCGAATTAGGCCAGGTGGACGCCGAAGGCAAAGAAATTAACCAGTATGGTTTAGAAGTCGGCTTCGCTTTTCTGGCAAATTGCATATTGACCCTGATGATTGGGCTTGCGTTAAGAATGCTGCCCGGCGCTGTTATCTACACGGCTTCGTTTTTTTTATTGCGGAGGTATACGGGCGGCTTTCATATGCGCAGTCATTTTGGCTGCATGGCCGCCTCCGCCGCATTGGAAATCGCAGCCTTATGTCTGGCGAAATTCTTTATTCATGTATACGCTATACCCATATGCCTTGTATTTACCGTCATAGGCGGCGCGCTCATCCTTTTATTTGCGCCGGTTGAATCCATCAATAAGCCGCTTGACCCGATAGAGGTAACGGTTTACCGAAAGCGCTCCAAAATAGTCCTGCTGCTTTTCATTGCGTGCATCATATTTTTAACGGCTGTCCAGTTAATGCTTTATACGCTTATCATTTCGCTTGTGCTGTTTGAAGTTGGATTGAGCGTGATTTTTGGGCGGTTCATTACGCAAAACTAATCAGGGTTGGTAGTAGTGTCAATAAGTTCTAAAATAATCCGGAGATTGGACACAGCGCCTAATCTCCGGATTATTTTTTGCCTCCTGTAGAAATACTTGCATTATTATTCGTAATGATGTATAATAATTCAAATAAATGATTTCGTCATTATAAATCGGGAGGTTTTACAATGCCAAAGAGACAGGATATCAAAAAAATTCTAATTATCGGGTCGGGGCCGATTGTCATCGGGCAGGCATGCGAGTTCGATTACTCAGGTACGCAGGCTTGCAAAGCGCTCAGGAGCCTGGGGTATACCATCGTGTTGGTCAACTCAAACCCGGCAACCATCATGACAGACCCCGAAACCGCCGATATCACCTATATAGAGCCGCTCAACGTAGCGCGGCTGACTGAAATCATCAAAAAGGAGAGGCCCTGCGCACTGTTGCCCAATTTGGGCGGGCAGTCGGGCCTCAACCTTTGCTCCGAGCTGGAAGAGGCAGGGGTGCTCAAGGAGTATGATGTGGAAATCATCGGCATAGATATGGAAGCCATCCGCCGCGGGGAGGATCGCATCGAATTTAAAAAACAGATGGACATCCTCGGCGTCGAAATGGCCCGCAGCGCGCCCGCCTATTCGGTGGAGGAGGCGCAGGGCATCGCGCATGAGCTTGGCTATCCCGTGGTGATTCGGCCCGCTTATACGATGGGCGGCGCCGGCGGCGGGTTCGTCCACGACGACCTTGAGCTGGAAACCATCGTCAGCCGCGGCATAGGCGCAAGCATGGTCGGGCAGGTGCTGGTGGAGGAGTCCATACTCGGCTGGGAAGAGCTTGAGGCCGAGGTTGTGCGCGATTCAAAAGGCAATATGATTACCGTCTGCCTCATTGAAAACATCGACGCGCTGGGCGTGCATACCGGCGATTCCTTCTGCTGCGTACCCATGCTCACCGCCACGCAGGAGCTTCAGGGCCAGCTGGAGAATATCGCCCACCGAATTGTGGAGTCGGTCGGCGTCATCGGCGGCTGCAACGTCCAGTTTGCGCACGATCCCAAAACAGGGCGCATCGTGGTCATCGAAATCAATCCCCGCACCTCCCGCTCGTCGGCGCTTGCATCCAAGGCCACCGGGTTCCCCGTCGCGCTTATTTCCGCCATGCTCGCCACCGGCGTCACGCTGGACGAGATTCCCTATTGGAAGGGCGGGACGCTTACCGATTACCGGCCGTCGGGAGATTATATCGTCATCAAATTCGCGCGCTGGGCGTTTGAAAAGCTCAAGGGCGCGCAGGACTCACTGGGCACCCAGATGAAAGCGGTCGGCGAGGTCATGAGCATCGGCAAAACCTATAAGGAGGCTTTCCAAAAAGCAATTCGCAGCCTGGAGACAGGCCGCCACGGCCTTGGCTACGCAAGGGATTACAACTTAAAATCACTTGACGAATTGATGGCGATGCTTGGGCAAGCCTCCAGTGAACGGCAATTTGTCCTCTATGAAGCCATCCGCAAGGGGGCGGACATAGATGAGCTTTGCCGCCTGACCCACATCAAGCGGTATTACCTTGAGCAAATGCGTGAGCTGGTCGAGCTGGAGGAAAAAATCGCGGCCTGCGGGCACATCGGCAAGGTGCCGCCGGAGCTGCTGCGGCAGGCAAAGCTGGACGGCTTTTCCGATAAATATCTGAGCAAGGACTTAAATTGCACCGAGGCGGAGGTACGGGCCGCGCGCACGGCTATCGGTGTGGTGGAGGGATGGGATAAAGTCCCTGTCAGCAATGTGAAGGACAGGACGTACTACTACTCCACCTACAACTGCGCCGACAAATCCCCGCCCGCTACGGACAAGCCCAAGGTGATGATTCTGGGCGGCGGCCCCAACCGCATCGGACAGGGCATCGAGTTCGACTATTGCTGCGTCCACGCGGCGTTTACGCTGCGGGAACTGGGATATGAAACCATCATCGTCAACTGCAACCCCGAGACGGTTTCCACCGACTACGACACCTCCGACAAGCTTTACTTCGAGCCGCTGACGGTGGAAGACGTGCTGTCGATTTATGAAAAGGAAAAACCAATCGGGGTGATCGCCCAGTTCGGCGGCCAAACGCCGCTCAATCTCGCGGCGCAGCTTGAAAAGCTCGGCGTGCGGATTCTCGGCACCTCGCCCAAGACCATCGATATGGCTGAAGACCGCGACCAGTTCCGCGCGATGATGGACAAGCTGGGCATCCCCATGCCCAAAGCCGCCATGGCTTCGACGGTGGAAGAGGCGCTGGCGGCGGCCTCGGACATCTGGTACCCGCTGATGGTGCGGCCCTCCTATGTACTTGGTGGCGCGGGTATGCGCGTAGTGCGCAGCGATGAGGAGCTTATGCAGTACATGCTGTCCTCCCGCGGCGTCTCAAAGGAACGCCCCGTCCTCATTGACCGGTTTCTGCAGGACGCGGTGGAGGTAGAGGCCGACGCTATCAGTGACGGAAGGAACGCCTTTGTCCCGGCGGTGATGGAGCACATCGAGCTGGCGGGCATCCATTCGGGGGATTCCGCCTGTGTATTGCCGTCGGTGAGCATCAGCGATGAATTTTTGGAGACCATCAAGGAGTACACCCGGCGCATCGCCGTGGAGCTCGGGGTTTGCGGGCTGATGAATATCCAGTACGCCATTGCGAACGGCAAGGTGTATATCCTCGAAGCCAACCCGCGCGCCTCCCGGACGGTGCCGCTGGTTTCGAAGGTCTGCGGCATCGCGATGGTGCCCGCCGCCGTGCGCATCATCATGGCGTCGGTGGAGGGCAAAACCTTCGACTTCGGCGCCTTGCAGGAAAACCGGGTGGACTACTACGGCGTCAAGGAGGCGGTGTTCCCCTTTAACATGTTCCCGGAGGTTGACCCGCAGCTTGGCCCTGAGATGTTGTCCACCGGCGAGGTGCTCGGTATGGCGGGCACCTTCGGCGAAGCGTTTTACAAGGCGCAGGAGGCGGCGAAAATGCAGCTTCCGCAAAAGGGCAACGCGCTTATCAGCATAAGCGACGCGGACAAGGGAAGCCTTAAAGAAATCGGCAGGGGCTTTTACGAACTGGGATTTTCCATCACCGCGACACGTGGAACCGCGCGGCACTTGAAATCGCTTGGAATCCCCTGCAAGGTCGTCAACAAGCTGGGAGAGGGCGACGCGGACATCTTAAGCCTTATTGGTACGGGGCAGGTGGACATCGTCGTCAATACCCCCTCCGGCGGCCAGAGTGCCAAGGACGACAGCTACATCCGCAAGGCGGCTATCCGGCACAAAATCGCCTACGTCACCACCGCCGCCGCCGCGAAGGCCGCCATCAAGGGGATCGCCAGCACCAGGCAGGGCGAGTGGATGCAGGTGAAGTCCTTGCAGGAATATTATCAGTAATAACTAACGGTAAATAGTGAATAACTTGGAAATCAATTGAACTTTAGAAATCTTTGCCCCCCGAATTTAACCCGGGGGCAAAGGTAAATGTGGAAAATTTATATAACCCTCATTAGTATAGTTTTTAATGGGGGTTTCTATTTGCCTGTTGACAAAACGATGTTCTGTCTGCTATAATAGCTACAGAACTTTGTTTTGTGGGTAAGAAAGGAGGTTGTTATGTCCCGAATTGTAAAAGCGCCGGATGTAAGGCGGCAGGAGCTTATAGAAATTGCTTTGAAACAATTTTTAGAAAACGGCTATGAAAAGACGTCCGTCCGGTCTATTTTGAAAGAAGCGGATGGGGAAATTGGCATGTTCTATCACTACTTCAAATCCAAGAATGAGATATACGAAGCGGCTTTAGAGAATTACAACGAGAAATACATCGCCAAATTCACCGAAATTGTCAACTCTACCGGTTTGAGTTTTAAAGAGAAGCTGAATCAAATATTTACCCGCCTGCCAGGTTCCATTTCCGAATATAGCCTGATGTATACCGAAAAAGCAAATCCCGAAATTATGACGGTATTGCTTTCCAAAACATTGCTGAAAATGGTTCCTTTGTTTGAACGAGTAATTCTTGAAGGCTTGGAAAAGAATAGTATGAATGCACCTGTACCAAATATTCATTTGCTAAGTCAATTTATTCTTTTTGGTATGAGCGCTATTATACACGATATTGAAGTAAATTCTATGGAAGAAAAATTAAGCCATATCATAACGCTTCTTTCTAAAGTATTGGATACAGAGATGGAAGAAGTATAAAATAATGAATTAATATGTAGGAGGTATCATAATGAATTTTCCAGTAGGCTTTCATGATTTTCATAAGGATACGGTTTTTAATTTCCAACTAAACAGATTTTATAACTTCGGTAGCCTCAGCTATGATGTGGTTGCTGAAATAGGCAAGGAGGTAACAGATTTTGAAAGTTGGCCCAAGTCGTTTCTCAGCAGGGCCCAGTCATTTTACAATAATGGGGATTTGGTCGCCTCAGCCACATGCTTGCGCGCGGCCTTGTTTTTTATGCTGGACGATGAGGACGACGCTGGCAAACAACAGCAAAAGTCACAGCTCTATGAGCAATGCATGAACGAATACCAAGCCGCTTATAAAGATGCCGGGACATATGTCCGCGTCCCTTTTGAAGCCGGTTATTTCCCCGTCATATATAAGTGCCATACCGATGGAAGCAAAGGCGATATTGTTATGCATGGAGGATATGATTCCTTTATTCAGGAACTTATCCCACTTATGGAATATATATACTCCCACGGATACAATGTTTACCTGTTTGAGGGGCTTGGACAAGGTGAGGTTTTAAACAGATGCGAAATGAAAATGAAGCCGGAATGGGAAATCTGCACGAAAGTAATTTTAGATTATTTCCAGTTAAATGAGGTAACTTTAATCGGTATTTCTTTAGGTGGATATCTGGCGGCGCGCGCGGCGGCTTATGAGGATCGCATCAAGGGGGTTGTGTTATACGATTTAATTTATGATTTTTACGGAGCGTTTTTAGCGAAAGCGCCGGATGAGATTGCGAAATTGATAAACAATTTAATGGAAGTCCCGGATAGCCCAAAGTGGAAAGGTATAGAGGAATTAATGAAAACAAATCCATTTTCACTTTGGCTGTTTCAACAAGGTCGCCATGTTTTTGGTAATATCACAACCCTTTATGATTATTACAAATGCATTCAGAATTACAATACCATAGCAATCTCCCCGTTGATCCGGCAAGATGTGTTGATTCTCGCGGGCGAGGAGGACGTCTATACCATTTATTTTGAGGAACAAATGAAGGCTCTGACAAACGCAAAATCGGTAACCGGCCGAATCTTCACGAAAGAAGAAAACGCATCGCATCACTGTCAGGTTGGTAATTTGCAATTGGCTATGGATTATATTCTTGGCTGGGTAGATTCGAAACTTTGAGCATTTTGAAAAAATCACGGTATATGGTGATACTACAAATAAGCATACCGCGCGGTTCGCATTCGTCTAATTATAAACGGCAAAAAAGGCGTCTTCACCCCAGCGAAACCCTCTTTGTCGCGATTTTATCGCAAAAAACACCGTCATGCTCGACAAAAAGGATGGTCGGCTTAAACTGGAGCAATAACTCCTCAATCTGCATACGGGATATAATGTCGATAAAATTAAGCGGTTCGTCCCAAACCAGCAAATGCGCCCTTTCGCAAAGGCTTTTCGCAATCAGCACCTTTTTCTTTTGACCGCCGCTGAAATCCCGCATATCCTTCTCAAACTGCGCCCTTGAAAAATCAAGCTTCCGCAGGATTGCTTTAAAAAGGCTTTCGTCTATTTTGCACGCCCGCGCGTAGCCGGAAAGTTTTCCGGCAAGCTGCGAGGTGTCCTGCGAGACATAGGATACCGCCAGCCGGCTCCCTTTCAGAAAATTCCCCGTATAGGATATTTCCTCGCCACAGATTAGCTTGATGACGCTTGACTTGCCGGAAGCGTTTTTGCCGCACAGTGCGATGCGGTCGCCTTGTTCAATGATAAAACTGACGTTTTGGCAAACGGTTTTTTCTCTATAAAAAATGGAGACGCCCTCAAATGTTACCAGCCTGCTTGTATGGTACGCAGGCTGTATTATTTTTAAGGCTTCGCTGCTTTCAATATTCTTCAGCAGCCTGGATTTCTCCTCTATTGCCGAAAGCTTCCGCGCTTCGATCGCTTTGCTCCGCTTCATCATCTTTGCCGCTTTGTGCCCGATATGGCCTCTGTCCGGCCTAAGCCCCGAGTTCTTTGTGGCGTATTTGGTCTTCTCCACCTTGCCGGACCAATCGGACGCGCGCCTTGCGGCAGCCGAAAGCCGCCCGATATCCTTTTTCAGCTTTTCGTTTTCCGCAAGCTCATAGCTGTCCTGCCGTTCCTTGTTCATAAGCCAGGAGGAAAAATTGCCCCGTTGGATGTCTATGCCTGTTTTGTTAATGGAGAGGATATGGTCAATACAGCCGTCGAGAAAGGCCCTGTCATGCGATACCAGAATGAAGCCTTTTTTACCGTTCAGATAATCCCGGACAGCCGCCCTTCCGTGCATATCCAAATGATTCGTAGGCTCGTCGATGAGCAGAAAGCTGTTTTCTTTCAGGAAAAGTACGGCAAGCAAAGCCTTGGTCTGCTCCCCGCCTGAAAGGGAATGAAACGGGCGGGATAAAACCTCCTCCCCAAGCTCAAGCAGGCCCAGCTCGCGCACAAGCTCCCAGTGCGGATAATCCGCGCAAATGCCGTTTATCACATCAATCGTGATTATGTTTTTGTCCGATGCCTCGTAAGGGAAGTATTCAAAGCCGCAGGGCGCTATAATTTTTCCGCTATACTCATATTTCCCAAGCAGTAAATTTAAAAAGGTGGTTTTCCCCCTGCCGTTCCTGCCGGTGAAGCCGAGCTTCCAATCCGTGTCTATCTGAAAGCTGGCGTTTTCAAAAATGTTATCGTAGCTGCCGTCATGGGCAAAGGTTAGATTTGAAATACTGATAAGTGCCATCGCTTCGTTCTCCTTCAAAAATAATAAGCCGCAAGAAAGTACATTCTTGCAGCCCATAATCATCAAAAGCCGTATCGATAAGACAAAGCCAATGGTTATGAGTGAAAGGAATCCGCAGCTTTCTTGCTTTCGCGCGGCAAAACAGGCGGCCTTCACCGCGTTTTCCCGCGCCTTAAATCGTTAGCAAGAAAAATTGCGCATTCTTTCACTCCTTACCTCAACATTCGCGTACATATTAGCAAAAAATCCCGTGTTTGTCAAATCGGGAAAAATATTTTTCGATTCCCTATTGACAATATTGTTTTTGTGTGATAGTGTAGTGGTACACATTTAGTGTTGTGCGCAGCACATGAATGACAAGGAGCTTAGGCGATGAACCAAGACAATAATACTGTACCAGCCCAATATAAGATAGTCCCCTTTCTTATTGGAACTTTTCTTATCACTTGGATTTGTGCTTTTTTAAAGCCTGTTTTTGATTATGAAAATTTAAGGTGGCTTGTTGTATCCTTAGACTTTATTGAAAGTGCTTCTCCGCTTATTATGGCGATAATTCTTCAAAGACATTATATATTTAACGGCAGGCAGGCCATAAGATTTTTTCTGGGAGAAAAAAGAGGCGTTCTTTCGTACATAATTGTTTTTGTATTGTTTCTTATTCAATTCCTCAATTTTTATTTATTTAAAACAGATATGCCCCCTTTGTCTTTTTCCGCTTTTATTATAACATTTGCAAGCCAGTTGTTCTTCGGTGGCGGTTTAGAGGAAGGTGGCTGGAGGGGATATCTGTTACCTGCGTTTGAAAAAAAGTTTCCCGTTTTATTGTCGTCTTTGTTTGTTAGCTTGATTTGGGTATTTTGGCATATACCTTATTTTTTTATGCCTGGGACGATGCAAGATTCTCAAAATTTCATTTTTTACAGCATTGTTGGAATTATCACCGGATTCATTTTGACTGCAATATATAAATTGACTCGAAGCGTTCTCCTGTGTACGTTATTTCATAGTTGGCAAAATGCAATCGTGATGTCTATTCAAGCTGATACGGGTAATCCGTGGTTTATGGTTATCTTTATTCTCCTCGGAGTTATGTCAGTCATTATATGCTTACGCGTAAAGAAAAACTCATAACCGCAGATAAGAAAATAATTATATAGTACACAAAAGGAGGTGCCGCTATGTCGCTATGGGAGCAATGGAGCCTGGCATTTGACGACCGAATGCCGATTTACCGCCAGATAATCCTCCAATTCAGCCGGGCGTTCGTCCGGGGGGATATCGGGGCGGGGGAACGTATCCCGTCCATCCGCGAGATGTCCGCGCTGCTCAAGGTCAACACAAACACCATACAGCGCGTTTATCAGGAAATGGAACGGGGCGGGCTAATCAACAGCAAACGGGGTACGGGATATTTTTTTACGGAGGATTTGAGCATGACGGAAAATACACGCCGCGATCTGGCCTTGGATTCCCTGCGCCGCTTTGTGGAGGAAATGCGCGCGCTGGGCTGCAAGGACAAGGAAATCTTAGACGAACTCGTATCATATATGAAAGGGGATGGGCCGCATGAATCCGGTTCTTAAAATCACGGGCCTTGAAAAACATTTTGGCGGCTGCAAAGCCCTGTGCGGCGTGGATATCACCATCCCCGCCGGACAAATTGTGGGGCTGCTGGGGCCGAACGCCTCCGGGAAAACGACACTGCTGAAGACCGTGGCAGGGCTGCTCCAGCCATCGGCGGGACAGGTAAGCTACTATGAAAACGCCGAGCCCGGACCGGAATCCCGGAAAACCATCGGCTTCTGCCCCGATACAATGGCCTTCCCGCGATGGATGCGCGTGCGCGACGCGTTCACCTTTTACCGGGAGATGTACCCCGACTACTCGCAGTCGCGCGCCGATGAGCTTATGCGTATTTTAGAGCTTGAAAGCATTCAGGGCACGCATATTCACCGCTTGTCCAAGGGCATGAAGGAACGCCTCTCGCTTGGCCTGACCTTCTCCCGCGAAACGCGCCTTTATTTACTCGACGAGCCGCTGGACGGTATAGACCCCGTCGGGAAAATGCGCGTCATCGACGCCATTCTCGCCATGCAGCCGGAGAGTGCGTCCACGCTTGTGTCCACCCATCTGGTCAAGGATATCGAGCGTATATTCGACAGCGTATATTTCCTGTCCAAGGGGAAGGTCGTGTTTTCCGGCGACTGCGACGCCATGCGCGAGGAGCGCGGGCAGACCGTGGAACAGGCATATTTGGAGGTGTTTATCCGTGAAGGCACAATTTAAGTACGCGTTTCTGACAGGAATCCATGCCCGGGGCGCGGCGTTCGCCGTAATCTTCGCGATGAATCTGGTATTCATCATATTTGGGTCTTTGGGCCTGCTTCCGTTTGCCGCCCATGTCACGGCGGTATCCCTTGGCGGCGTTGCAATAGGCGTCATGATGGCGTTCAACATCATCGGCGATTTTGCCATCGCACGCCGCATGTTCGCGGCGCCCGGCGCTTATCTCTACGCGCTGACCCCGGTTCCGCGCTGGAAGACGCTTCTTGCAAGCGTCATTACTATGGCGGTACTCGACTTGGCCACGATGGCAGTCGTTATCACCGGGGAGGTTTGGATGTCCCTCAATTTGTCGGGCATATACTTTGGGGATATTTTCAGAGACGCCGCCCGCGGAAACGACCTGAATTGGCTGATGGGGCTTGGGGTAATCTTACTAATGATCGCGGGCTATCTGCTGGCTGTGATGATTATCCTGTTCAGCGTGACCGCGGCGAAATCTATCCTTTATAAAAAGTCCGCGTCGGGGTTTCTGGCGTTCCTGCTGGCCTGCGGCTGCTTCTACGCCGTCAACCTGCTGTGGTTAATCTTCGCGCCCTTCGGCGAGGTCTGGAGATTTGGCATATTTATAACCATATCAATTCCCGATGCGTTACTTCCGCTGTGCATCCTGCTCACCCTGCTGGAGGCCGCCGGGATGTTTATCCTCACCGCAAAACTGATGGAAAGGAAGATGAACATATGAAAAGGATGATACCGCTCATAATTTGCGCCGCACTCATCGTTTCAAGCCTTTCCGGCTGCGTGGCGGTTAATTTTATGGGGCGTTCTTACAATTCCACTACAGTAACGGGAACAGGCGATAAAGAAAGCTATGAGTTCACCGTTGGAGATTACAGCGCAATCAGAGTTGAGGGTTACTGCGACGTCTGGTACTATTCCGCCCCCTCCGATATCGTTACGCTGGAGGTTCAGCCAAACCTGCGGGAATATTTCACGGTGGAGGTCGTAAACGGCGAACTAATCGTCCGCACGCCGAGAGGGGTCAACATCAACACCCCTAAGACCCCGGTGCTGATGATTTCCACGCCTGTTTTGGAGAGCCTGACGATTGAAGGTTTTTCTACCTTTACGGCATACGACAAAATCACGGGGGAATCGTTTACTCTCACGCTGGGAGGAAGGGGCAACGGCAGAGCCGAATTGGACGTTGACACACTTTCTGTAGATATGGCGGGCATGGGAAACTTCGAGCTTTCCGGCAGGGCGGATTCCGCCGGCCTGAACATGTCCGGCGCGGGCAATTTGAACGCGTTAGCGCTTCAAACGCGAGACGCAAATGTCACCATTGCCGGCATGGGTACGGTAAGGATAAGCTGTTCGGATAACCTGACTGTAGACGCCGGCGGCATGGGAACCGTCGAGTATCGGGGTTCGCCGAGCACCAATATCAACACCGGCGGGATGGTCAGCATCAAAAGGGTGGATTAGCGGGCAGGCTGAGCCTGCATCCATGACGCGCACGCTTGCATTGTGCTGACGCTGGCTTGTCGCTAATGTCGCGATGGTGTGAACTGCGCATGAACTAGC
>Ga0099364_10003951_pt1 | contig 22636 bp, 31 predicted proteins | sample TergutTh196P3_FD_73070 | JGI IMG/M metagenome (GOLD analysis project Ga0099364, IMG submission 73070) | Microcerotermes parvus P3 segment gut microbial communities from Pointe-Noire, Republic of the Congo - Th196 P3 | ecosystem: Host-associated > Arthropoda: Insects > Digestive system > Gut ...
GCAGCCGCGTAAGCGGCTGACGGGTGTTTTTGAAATCTGATGTTGTGTACGGGGAGACAAAAACACCCGCCGTCTGCGGACGGCACCCTCTTTACGAAAGAGGGCAAAGATAGTAAATACGTCAGGCGCGTAACATGTGATAAACCAAAAAAACAGGGGTGAGGAAAAAATAAAAGCAAAATTATTATCTGTAATAATATTTATATTATTATTTAGTTTATTTATATATTTATATTCGTGCGAGAAAAAAGAACCCGAAAATCAACCCGACCCGAAAGATATAGCCCGGAAAATAATCGATGATATTAGCATAGGAGATATTGATATCGTCACGGAAATAGACCCGGAGTTGTATACGGAAAATAAAAATGAACCCATAGACGTATCGAAAATCGAAAAATACGCCCTGTTGAAATCAGAGGATTTAAGAACGGAGATTTCTATATTTAAATTATATGATAAAACAAATTCAGAATATATAAAGAAAATATGCCGGACAAGAATAGAGAATATACGGAAAATAAGAGAGCCGAATAGTGAGAATAATAACGCGGAAGTGAGAAGTTACGGCAATTACGTCTATTACGTCTCGCATAGTCAAAAAGATAAAGTTTTCGAAGTCATAGAAAATATGCTGAAAAATAAAAACCGGGAATAAAAAAAATCATGCGTAAGAGTAAATCGGACGAAAGAATAAGGGCGCTCGCGGATTTAATAACGGGGGATATAATCGCGGATATAGGCAGCGACCATGCGTATCTGCCTATATGGCTTTACTTAAACAAAAAAATAAAAAAGGCGTACGCGGCAGATATAAGCCCGAACTGCGTAAACAGAATCAGAGAGAACCTGAAAAAATATAATATAAGCGAAGAAGAAATAATCCCGGTATTATCGGACGGGTTTGGTTTTTTCGACGGGAAAAGCGAAGAGTTCGGGGAAATCACGGACATAGTAATCGCGGGAATGGGCGGTGAGACAATCGCGGAGATTTTGGCGTCATACCCGTGTGTTAAAGGGGGCGTAAACTTTATTCTTCAGCCGAACAGAAAAGCGGACAAACTGCGGGAGTTTTTGCTCGAAGAAAATTTTGAGATTATCGGGGATATAATTACGGAGAGTAAAAAAAGAAGATATAATATAATAAACGCGAGGTTGAAATTTTGAGTAACTATAATTATTTCAAGGAAAAATTCATATATTATTTTGATTATTATAATCTGGATTATAACGACGAAATAATATATAAATTTTATGATTTTACGAATATACTCACGGAAGAAAACAAAAAATATAATTTAATATCGAGACTCGCGCTGGATAATATCGGCGAGTTAATCTTAAAGCATTATATAGATTCCGCGATAATTTTAAAATATTTTGAGATTGCGGACGGCGCGAAAATAATAGACGTCGGCTGCGGAGCGGGATTCCCGTCTCTGCCGGTCGCGTTTATGCGTCCGGATTTAAATATAAGTTTTCTCGATAGTTCCGCAAAAAAAATAAATTTTATCAGGAACGCCGCGGGGCAAAATCGGGGGTTGAATTTTTACTGCGGCAGAGCCGAAGAACTCGCGAGGACAGATTTACGGGAAAGCTATGACTGCGCGGTTTCGAGGGCGGTCGCTAAATTAAATATACTGTGCGAACTTTCAACTCCTTTCGTAAAGCCCGGAGGTTATTTTATCGCTTATAAAAGCGTAAACGCGGAAGAAGAGATAAGGGAATCCAAGAACGCCGCGAAAACTTTCGGACTCGTGATAGAAGACATAAAAGAATTTGATTTAGATAATAACAGGAGAGTTTTAATAAAAATAAAAAAAATAAAGGAAACGCCGTCAAAATACCCCAGAAATTTCGCAAATATAACAAAAAATCCCGTTTAAATATATTAAACGGGATTTTTTTACGACAAATTTATATTAAATTATATGATAAAATTAATTAAAATAATTATATAAATTATATAAAAAAGGGTATAAAAATCTATGTCTAATATAAATTTGATAAAAGCGGACGAACGCCGTAACAGTATGATACATAATATCCCCGTGAGAAATATCTCGCCGAACCCGAACCAGCCGAGAAAGGATTTCGACGAGAGAGCGCTCTACGGATTAATGCAGAGTATAAAAGATTACGGGGTTATACAGCCGCTGTCGGTAAGAATAACGTCGCCTATGCAGAATAATTTATTCCCGTCGTATGAATTAATCGCGGGGGAACGCAGACTCAGAGCGGTCAAACTATTATCGTGGGAAACCGTGCCGTGCGTTATAGTAAACGCGGACGGTCAGATTTCGGCTGAAATCGCGATTATAGAAAATTTACAGAGGGAAGATTTAAACTTTTTCGAACAGGCTATGGCAATCAAAAATCTAATCGAACTTTTCGGCTATACTCAGGAGCAGGCGGCGCGGAGACTGTCAGTCAGCCAGTCTTATATCGCGAACAAGATAAGAATACTGAAATTATCGGACTATGAAATAGAGTTAATAATAAACAATAAACTAACCGAACGTCACGCAAGGTCGTTCATAAGAATCAACGACGAAAAAGAACGCAGGCAAATAATCGAGACCGTTATAAAACGGTCGATGAACGTTTCGTCGACAGACAAATATATAGACAAAATCTTAAACGGCAATCCGGCTGAAAACATCCCGGAGACTCCCGGTCCGAGACGTTCTTTTATAGTAAAGGACGTGAGGTTGTTTTTGAACACGATAGATAAAGTCGTGGACACAATCGCGCAAAGCGGCATAGACGTAAAGAGCGAGAAAACAGACAAAGGCGAATATATAGAGATATATCTGAACGTCCCGAAGAAGAAGACGTAAATTTTTATTTTGTAGGGGCGATTGCTAAAGCCCCCTTTTACAAAGGGGGCTTTTGGTGACGAAACACCCGTCAGCCGCTTGCGCGGCCGCCACCCTCTTTAAAAAAGAGGGCTTTGGCAAAACCCCCGATGTTTTATATAATTTTGTTTCGCGTGTTTCACGTGAAACATTTTTGTTGGTTTTTTATTTGTGTATAATTTTTAAAATTTCGATAAAATTATTGACAATTCGATTATATGTTGGTATAATCAATATATGTAGAATTATGCTTAAAATAAAAAAACGGGGATTGCTGAAATATTATGGTCATAGCGTTTGCAAATCAAAAAGGCGGCGTCGGTAAAACGACGTCGGCAATTAATATCGCGGCTTCGCTGGGAAGATTCGGGAAGAAAGTCTTACTCGCCGATATCGACCCCCAGTCGAACGCGACGACGGGAGTCGGCGTGAACAAAAGAAACATCGCCGTCTCGGTTTACGACGTAATTATCGGCAGGTCCGCCGTAAACGAAACGGTTATTAAAACGCAGTATGAAAATCTATGGCTGCTGCCGTCGAATATTAATCTCGCCGGGGCTGAAATAGAATTTGCCGGAGACGATATCTCGGAGAGGTTTTTCAAATTCAAAAACGCCGTGTCTCCGGCTGAGGACGATTTCGATTATATTATCGTCGACTGTCCGCCGTCGCTCGGTTTGCTGACGGTCAACGCCCTGTGCGCCGCGGATTATGTCGTCGCGCCTATGCAGTGCGAGTTTTTCGCCCTGGAGGGTCTGTCGCAGCTCACTAATACGCTTAAACAAGTGAGGAGATTATATAATCCGAAAATAACGCTTGCGGGTATTTTAATCACTATGTACGACGGGAGGTTAAATCTGTCGGTTCAGGTTTTGGACGAGCTGAAAAAATTCTTCCCGACGCAGGTGCTTAAGACTCTCGTACCCCGGACGGTGCGTCTGGGCGAAGCTCCTTCAAGAGGAACGCCCATATATTATTATGACAAATTGTCCAAAGCCAACGAATGTTATATGGAACTCGCGAAAGAAATAGATAAAATATGCGTTAGAATATAATAGATTTTTGTATGACTTAAAAGTCTGCGCGGTAAAGCCCTCTTTTTTAAAGAGGGTGGCAGTCGCGTAAGCGGCTGACGGGTGTTTATGAGTCTTTAAATCCCCCGTCACTTCGTGACACCCCCTTTGTAAAAGGGGGCAGGAAAACACCCGCCGTCTGCGGACGGCACCCTCTTTAAAAAAGAGGGCGGGGAAATTAAATTCCGAGGTTATGCAGGAAGTTAATATAATCAGAATATAAATTAAGGAGTTTAAAATATATTATGCCGAGAAAAACAGGATTGGGGAGCGGGCTTAACGCGCTTTTCGCGGACAACGCCCTCGACGATATATCGTCGTCGGGCAGCGCGGAGGTAAGCGTCATGCGCGTCGCCCATATAGAACCGAAAAAAGCTCAGCCGCGGAAAGATTTCAAAAAAGAGTCTCTTGCCGAACTCGCCGATTCGATTGCGAAGCACGGGATTATCCAGCCGATAATAGTAAGGAGTCTGCCTAACGGATATTATCAGATTATCGCGGGAGAGAGACGCTGGAGAGCGGCGAAAATGGCGGGTTTGGACGAAGTGCCGGTGGTTATAAAAAACGTGAATGATTTGACCGCGGCAGAAATGACGATGGTCGAGAATTTACAGAGGGAAGACTTAAATCCGATAGAAGAGGCGAGAGGGTATAAATATCTCGCCGATAACTATAATTTAACGCAGGAGGAAATATCGAGGAGAGTGGCGAAAAGCCGCTCCGTCGTAACGAACGCAATCAGGATTTTATCTCTGCCCGAAAGTATTCTGGAAACTATAGAGCAGGGGGAACTCTCCGCGGGTCACGCGAGGGCGCTGCTGTCTATCGACGACCCCGCGGCGCAGATTAGTCTTGCCGAAAAGATTATTTTGAACGGTTTATCTGTCCGTGACGCCGAAAAAAACGCGAAGTTAATCAAAGACAAAGCGGCGGCGATAATAAACGCAGACGCTGAAAACGAAGAAGAAGACGGGGAAAATAATCCGGGAGAGACAGAAACGGACGGCGCGGCCGATATGATTTTGCAGAGCTCGCGCAAAATAGAGGAGATGTATCTGAAAAATCTGCAGGATAAAATCTCGGGTCTTCTGGGGAGCAGGGTAGTAATAAACTCGGGAGGGAAAAACGGTTCGCAGAGCGGGAGGCTCGAAATCGAGTATAAAAGCAGCGACGAGTTGGAGGCTATAATAAAAGCGCTGTGCGGCGGGAATGATAAAGATATATTTGAGTGAAAAATATCATAGAACGACATAATTGTAGGGAACGGATTTATCCGTTCCGTGAATACGCGCAATTTTCTGTTTTTTCCGGAACGCATAAATGCGTTCCCTACACAATTACATCTGATAGATTTAAAAATTGGGAGGTTAAATTATGCTTGATATAAATTTTATAAGAGAAAACCCGGAGATTATAAAAAAAGCGTCGCAGGATAAAAATATGCCGGTAGACGTCGACAGTCTGCTGCGGCTTGATTTTAATTTGAGGGAGTTAATAAAAGAGACTGATAGTATAAGGGCGGAGAGAAATAATTTATCCAAGATTATTCCCGCGGAGAAAGACCCGGCTGAAAAAGAAAAACTCGCCGGACGGGTAAAAGAACTGAAAAACAGATTAGCCGAACTCGAGAGTTTAATGCGCGCGGTAAAAGAAGAGTTCGATAATTTAATGCTGAGAGTACCGTCTGTTCCGTCTCCCGGAGTTCCCGTCGGCAAAGGGGAAGAAGACAATATAGAAATAAAACGGGTCGGGGAAATAAGAGATTTCGGTTTTGAAATTCTTGACCACGTCGCGTTATGCGAAGCGCATGATATGCTCGATACGCAGAGGGGAGCGAAAGTCGCGGGGAGCCGTTCGTATTTTCTCAAAAACAACGCGGTTCTTCTCGAACTCGCGATAAACAGATTCGTTATAGATTTTCTTAATTCAAGGGGATTTACCCCGATGTCCGTTCCTCATCTCGTAAAAGAAAACGCGATGAAAGGCACGGGATATTTCCCCATAGGTTACGACCAGGCGTATAAAATCCCGGAGGACGGGTTATATTTAATCGGCACTTCCGAAGTTTCTCTCGTCAGTTATCATCAGGACGAAATATTAAATCTGGCTGATTTGCCGATAAAATACGCCGGGATTTCTTCATGTTACAGGAGAGAAGCCGGAACTTACGGTAAAGACACGAGAGGATTATACAGAGTCCATCAGTTTAACAAAGTCGAGCAGGTTATATTCTGCGAAGCGGACGACGCGAAAGCCGAAGAGCTGCACTATGAAATTTTGGGTAACGCCGAAGCGATATTACAGGCGTTAAATTTGCCGTACCGGGTATGCCTTGCGTGTACGGGAGAAATCGGCATAGGGCAGACGAGAAAGCACGAAGTCGAGACATGGATGCCGAGCAGGGGAGCGTATTGCGAAACCCATTCGTGTTCGACTCTGGGAGATTTCCAGGCGAGGCGTTCGAACATACGCTACAGGACAAGCGACGGTTTATTAAAATTCGCGTTCACTTTAAACAACACGGCCATCGCGTCTCCACGGATTTTAATCCCTCTTCTGGAGAATTGCCAGAATCCCGACAAGACAATAACAATCCCGGAAGTTTTGCGTCCGTACATGAACGGACGGGAGAAAATATAGAACAGACAAGATAAAAAAATTGTAGGGAACGGATTTATCCGTTCCGCAAAACGCGCGCAAACTCTCTTGTTTATTCGGAACGCATAAATGCGTTCCCTACAGAAAATTATACGAACGGACGGGAGAAGATATAGAAATATAAAAAATCCGGGATGTTTCACGTGAAACAATTATTTATGTATATATTTCTGTAAATACAGGATTTTGTAATTCTTAATTATTTTAACGGAGGTTTTGTTATGCCGAATGATTTTATGAGTTCCGATACCGTTCTTCAGGGATTGTTTATCGGGGTTATTCTGGCGGTTCTTACGGTCGCTTATAATAAATTGATTATAGGCAAGTTTGTCAAGGCGTTAATTAAAGCCGAAGCGAATCACCCTAATTTCGCGAAGACTTTCGAACAGCTCGGGGTTAAGAAAAATATTTGTCTCTCTCTCGCGATGAGGACGGGGAGCGTTCTCAGGAAAATAGTCTATGAGCACGGCGACTCTGAAAAAAAAGGCTGGTATTATATACCCGAGGATAAATTATACAGGGCGGGCAGGATTTACGGCGGTAAAGACGTCGATTTACTTTTGGTTGCGGCGATTATTTTAGTAGCGTTTATATTTTTTACGCTCGTTCTGTTATATATGCCTATTATCTGGAGTCAGGTCGGCGGATTTTTGAAATAAAAATTATATTATACGGGTAGTTTATTATTATGAAAAATAAGTATTATCGTAAATCGGCGCGTATCGTCTTCGGGATTTTTATCGCCGCGCTGCTGTGCGTTATTATTGCCGCGGGAGTAATTTATTTTAACGGGTTAAGATATATTAAATCGGGCGCGGATATAAAATATTTCGGCAATATAAACAGGACGACCGGGGAGATTGCGGGCGGCAGGCTGTGGTTCGAGACGGACGCGGCGGCGATTATTCCCCAGAAGTTTTATATAGTCGAGTTCCGAGACGAGGAAATATTCAGGACTATGCCGGAATATTCTAATATAAATTTTAACTCCGATATTTTGGGCGAAATAAACGGCGCTCTCCCGAAAGAGCTTACGGATTATTTCCCGATGAATAATTTTATTTTTAACCTGAGCGACACGAGGGTTTTTTTCAGGAACGAAAACTTTGAGGTTTTGGTGAAAGATTACGAGAATCTGGGTAATAATATAAAGAGCGGGGAGATTATAACGCTTGAATATTCATCTGATTTCGCTTACTGGGTTTTAATGCCGAATAATATTAATCCGTCGTCCTATAAAGATTTCGACGTTGTCAGGCAGAACGACAGAACGAGAAAATACCGGGGTAATATTATCGAGTTTATGGAAAAAGAAAGGATTATATACGCGTCGTTCGAATTAAAGCAGGGTAATTTTATAAATTTATATCTGGCTGATAATAATATTTACAGAATCAGTTATGACAAAGGCCCGAGGAGCGGGGATTTATATATAGGCGAAATCAATAATAATTTTCAGAAACACGGACGGGGATTATATTATTACGACAAATCGGGGGATATATATTACGGGGATTTCGACGGGGATTTGAAGACCGGGAGGGGAGAGATTCTCTACGGTACGGGAGACAGTTATTCCGGCGGGCTGAACGACGGCAGAAAAAACGGCGAGGGGATTTTCAGGTGGAGCGACGGAGCGTCTTATTCGGGCGGTTTTTCGGACAATAAAAAGCACGGCTACGGCGTAAATATTTTCGCCGACGGTTCGGTTTACGAAGGCGATTACGCCGACGACGTAAAACACGGCAGGGGTAAATATTCATGGACGGACGGTTCGGTTTACGAGGGCGACTATATCGACGATTTAGGCGAGGGCAGCGGGATTTACAGGTGGCCGTCCGGGGATTATTACGAGGGCGAGTTTTACAACGGCTCGCCTCACGGACGGGGCGTGTACTACTGGAACACCGGACGTTTTTACGACGGATTGTTCTCACACGGTTTAATGGTCAGGAATAATAATAATAATTAAAATAAAAAAGGAGAAAAGAAAAATGGCAGTTGCGGCATTTATAACGAAAGACATGATAATATCGGAGATTCTCGAAAAGGACGAGGGCGTGGCGAAATTTTTACTGGAATCGGGGATGCATTGTCTGGGGTGTCCGTCGGCAAGAGGGGAAACCCTCGAGGACGCTTGCGAGGTCCACGGCGCGGACGCTGATTTATTGACCGATAAAATCAACGCGTATTTAGCTGAAAAATAATTTTTTGCGGAATCACATTATTATGTAGGGGCGGCCATTGGCCGTCCGTTTGAGAGACGTCAATTTTGCGTTGATTTTGCGGACGCGCAATGCGCGCCCCTACAGTTTTATTTTCAATTTGGTATTAATTCCGCCTCGAGATAACATACGGGGATATTTTTCTCTAGAAATTTCTTCTCGTATTCGGTTTGTATTTTCGAGGCGGGATTTATTTTTGGCGCGTTATAAAATTCGCTTTTATATAAATCATATGTTTTGAGTTTTATATTGAAATTATTTTCGGGCATCGTTTTAAGCGAATAATCAAATAAATTTATATTGTCTGTCTTTAGGATTATTTTTGAGTTTTTCTTTAATATTTTTTTATAGATATTAAGAAAAAACGGGGAGGTTAAACGTCTGTCATGCTGATAGCGTTTATGCCACGGGTCAGAAAAATTCAGATAAATTAAATCGATAAAATCTCCGGGGAAATAATCCGGGAGGTTTTTCGCGTCTCCCGTTATAAATTTCAGATTATCTAAGTTTAAACCGTTCGCTTTTTCAATCGCGGAGACAATCACGGACGGTATTTTCTCCATGCCGATAAAAAATACCTCCGGTAAAGTTTCGGCCGATTTACAGATAAATCCGCCTTTGCCGCACCCGATTTCAAGACGTACGGGCATATTTTGGGGTATTAAATCTATGCCGAATAAATAATCGCCGCAGGCCGCGATTCTTTCGGCGGCGTTTTTTTTGTTTCTCATTCTCATAATTATATTATATTATTTACCTCTTTGAAAACTTCGGAATTACTCTTTGCCCTCTTTCGTAAAGAGGGTGCCGTCCGCAGACGGCGGGTGTTTTCTGCCCCCTTTCGTAAAGGGGGTGTCACGAAGTGACGGGGGTTTTACCCCGTATACAGCATCAGATTCCAAAAACACCCGTCAGCCGCTTACGCGACTGCCACCCTCTTTAAAAAAGAGGGCTTTGGAGACGATTTCTGCCGACTGCGAAGCTTATTTTTATATCATCTCGCCGTAATTTTTTATTTCAGCTGCGGGACAGGCGCGTCTAACGAATCCCGACAGGACTTTTCCCGCGCCGATTTCTATAAATAAACCGATGCCGCGTTTATTTATATTCTCCAGACATTCGCGGAATCTGACCGGGTTTGACATCTGTTCGGGAATATAATTTAACATAAATGATTTTAGATTTTTGTTATCAAAATTAAATTTTTCCCCGGTTAAATTAGAATATAAATCAAATTTCGGCTCGTTATATTCGAGGGTTTTCAGAAAATCTATTAAAATATCTTGTTTATATCGCATGATTTTCGTGTGGAACGCGCCGGCGACGTTTAGTTTAATCGCTCTGATTTTTTTTTCGGTGAAGATTTTCACGGCGGTTTCGACCGCGATAGAATCGCCGCTTATGACGATTTGCCCGGGGCAGTTATAATTCGCCGGTATGACGAAATTGTTTGAGCCTTTTAAATCTTCTGAAACTTCCCTGCAAATATCTTCGACGAGATTATCTTCCGCGCCGATTATGCTGTACATCAATCCCGGAGTATGTTCGCAGGCTTCGCGCATAACTTCGCCTCTGACAGAAATTAAATTGAGCGAGTCCGTAAGATTTATAACGCCGGAAGCCGCGAGGGCTGTTATTTCGCCGAGTGAGAATCCCGCCGCGCATACCGGGGTTATATTATATTCTTCGAGAATTTTATATATCCCGTAAGACAAAACGAAAATCGCGGGCTGCGCGTTTTCTGTCTTTGCGAGTTCGTCCGAACTTAAATTTATTATATCGAGTTTCAGATGCTCGCTCGCTTCGTCCGCGATGTTTTTGAAAATTTTATGATTATTATATAAATCTTTGCCCATGCCTTCGAACTGCGCGCCCTGACCCGTAAATAAAAATGCGTTTGCTTTCATAAATATTTTTTCTCCCAGTAATATTATTTTTATATATTATATAATATATTTAATAATATTTCAACAAGATTTTGTAATTTCAGGCGTTTATTCAATATTTGATAATATATTTTGATTATAATTATATTTGAGCATATTATTATTTGCGGCGGGAGGGTGAATATTATTAAAAAGATTAACTCTGTAATTCTTGGAACGGGTTCTTATCTGCCTGAATTTGTTATTGATAACGCTGTCTTTAATCAAACCGTCGAGACGAACGACGACTGGATAACTTCGAGGACCGGTATAAAGGAACGCCGCGCCGAACAGGAAAAATATAATTTCGAAATGGTCGGGGAGGCTTGCGGACTCGCTTTGAAGAACTCCGGGATTTCGCCGCTTGATATAGATATGGTAATCGTAAGCACGGCGACGCCCGACTATAGTTGTCCGTCGGTCGCCTGTCTCGTACAGAATTATATAGGCGCGCATAACTCTATGTCGTTTGATATCGCGGCGGGCTGCGCGGGATTTATTTTCGCGGTCGATATCGCGGACGTTTATATAAAATCGGGCAGGGCGAAAAACATACTTGTCGCTTCGGGGGATATAATGACCCGGCTGACGGATTATTTTGACAGGAGCAGCTGCATTTTATTCGGCGACGGAGCGGGCGCGATGGTCGTGTCGGCGACTGAGACAGAGAAGAGCGGCGATATTCTCGCGACTTACATAAAATGCGAATGTGATAACAACAAGCCGTATTTTATACAGTCGCCGCTATATAAACCGGCTGAAATTTTCGATAAGACTACGAAAAGATTCAAAGGCAACTCAAAAAGAATTGTAGCGGACGGTTATCTTAAACAAAACGGCAGGGAAGTCATGCAGTTCGTCGCGAGGGTAATACCCATAGCTTTAAATAAAGTTCTGGATAAAGCGGGTAAGAAAACAGAGGATTTAAAATATATAATAGCGCATCAGGCGAACAAGAGAATACTGGATTACGTGATAGACAAGTATAAATTAGACAGGGAGAAAGTTCCGATAAATATAGAGAAATACGGCAATATGTCAACCTCGACGATTTCTGTTCTACTGCATGAGTTAAACTCTTCGGGTAAACTGGAGAGGGGAGATTTAATCGCCCTCGTGGGATTCGGCGCGGGTTTGGCGTACGGCGCCGCGTTAATACGCTGGTGAGGGTCGGGGGATTTTAAAGGGAGGTTTTATTAAATGGAAATAGTAAGGCAGATTATAGACAGCGATTTGCTGCCGGATAAAATAAATTTACCGGACAGCTTAAAAAACAGAAAGGTTGAAATTACGATTTCACCGTTTGACGGAGTTGATAACATGACAAAACAAAATTTTGCTAATCACACAATAGAAAGTTTGCTTGGTATTTTAAACAGGGACGGAAGTAATAGATTAACCCCGGAATTGAAAAAAAGAGAAAAGGAAGCATGGGCGGAAGCTATGGTAGAAAAACATGGGTATAAAAGTAAAAATAATTGACGCTAATATAATATTAAGAATTTTATTGAATGATAATCCTGTTCAGGCAGTAAAAGCGTTAAATATTATTAAAGAAAATATTGTCTTTATAAAAAATGAAGTATTAGCTGAAGTTATATATATTTTAAGAAGAGTGTATCAAAAAGATAAAAATCAAATTTGTGATTTTATATCTTCATTTATACAAGATAACAGAGTTATAACTGAATCGAACGCTATTATTATGTTAGCTTTAGATACTTATAAAAATAAAAACATAGATTTTGTAGACTGTCTTTTATATGCTTACAGTAAAATTTTTGATTATGAAGTTTATACGTTCGATAAAAAATTAAATAAGCTTTTAAAAGATAATATATAAATACGGGGGATTATTAAGTCATGAACACAGCAAACGCAACCAAAAAATCCGCGTTAATCACCGGGGCGGCGCAGGGAATCGGGGCGAAAATCGCCGAGGTTCTCGCGGAGGACGGCTATAATATTATAATCGCGGATATTATCCCCGGTGAGAACGCCCGGGATATTATAGGGATTTGCGAAAGCAAAGGCGCGAGGGTGATGTTTTCACAAGCCGACGTTTCCGATTATGCGTCGTGTGAAAAATTAATAAAGCAAATAACTGAAACTGAAGATTTTAATTTGTTATACGCTCTTGTAAACAACGCGGGAATTATCAGGGATTCTCTTTTAATGCGTATGCCTGAGGAAAATTTCGATAAAGTCATAAGCGTAAATTTAAAAAGCGTGTATAATTTATCGAAGCTCGTTCTTCCGGGTATGATTAAGGCGAGAGAAGGAAGGATTGTAAATATAGCGTCAGTCGCGGGGATTTACGGCAATGCGGGACAGACTAATTATGCGTCGAGTAAAGCGGGGATAATCGGGTTTACAAAATCCCTCGCAAAGGAAGTCGGAGGCAGGTCGGTAACGGTCAACGCGGTCGCTCCGGGATTTATAGTCTCGGACATGACCGCGAATATAAATAACGAATCTGAAATAAAATCAAGAATCGCGCTGAAATCCTTGGGTAAACCCGAAGACGTCGCGAACGCCGTGAGTTTTTTAGTAAGCGAAAGGGCGTCGTATATCACGGGTCATGTGTTGTCGGTCGACGGCGGCATGAGTTTGTAGGGGCGCATTGCGCGTCCGCATAAAATCGAATGTATTCGAGAATTAATAGGAGGAAAATTAATCATGGGTACGCAAGCGGTAATTATGGACGACTGGTATAAGAAAGAAAAAATAAACGGCAGGGTTTATCTGATGGCGCGTCCGAGCGGTAAGCACGGTGACGTTCAGTATAATATCGCCAGTATTTTTAACAGTCATTTCAGAAAGAGGAAAAGCAAATGTACGGCAAAAATGGAAGCGCAGTATGATATTGACGAGGACAATTATGTTATCCCGGATATTATGGTATTCTGTTATCACAGGGATAAAAATTTGCCTATGATAGTCGTCGAGATTTTATCGAGATGGAGCAGAAACAACGATTTGACTGTCAAAATGAAAAAATACGCCGAGGTTGGAATAAAAGAATACTGGATTGTCGACTGGATGCACCAGACAATCGATATATATATTTTAAACGACGATAAAGTTTACGATTTATATAAAAGTTACTTTTATTTTTCGGAGGATGACAAAGAATTATCTAAAATTCCGAAAATAAGGGAGGAGCAGAAGGCCGAACTTGATATAATCGATAGTTTTACGCCGGTTTCTTTCCCGGAAATTACGGTGAGGCTTGAAGATGTGTTTTATTTTGTTGAACCGGAGGATTAAAATTAATGGGTTTTGATAATAACAGGGTAGTCGTGACAGGGGTCGGAATGATTACGGCCGCCGGTAAAAATGTTAGTGAAACGTGGAAAAAAGTCGTTTCGGGAGAGACGGCTATAGATAAAATCACGAGATTTGACTATGAGGCGTTGAATTTCAAAGTGTCTCTCGCGGCTGAAATAAAAGATTTTGAGCCTGAATTATATGTCGAAGAGAAAAAAGAAGTTAGACGTATGGACAGATACTGCCAGTACGCTCTCGCCGCCGTTCACGAAGCGGTTATGTCTTCGGGTCTTGATTTTAAAAATGACGATAAGCTTGACAAAACAAGATGCGGAGTGATATTCGGCTCGGGAATCGGGGGAATGGAGACTCTCGAAACTGAAATCGCGAAATATAATATAAATAATAATAGCGATAATAATGCAAATAAAAAAGGCGCGACGAGGGTTTCGCCGTTGTATATCCCTATGCTTATAGCGAATATCGCGGCGGGGCATATATCTATAAAGTACGGGCTTGAGGGTTACGGTTTTTGTCCGGTTACGGCGTGCGCGACGGGAGCTCACGCGGTCGGCGAAGCGTACAGAGCGATTAAGCACGGCTACGCGGATATTATGGTCGCGGGAGGAAGCGAGGCGGCGGTTACGCCGACGGCGGTCGCGGGATTTCAGAACACGACGACGATGTCTGTCTCAGGCGATAAAAACAACGCTTTGGTCGCGTTCGACAAACGCCGCAACGGATTTATAATCGGCGAGGGAGGAGGAGCGTTGATTCTTGAGAGTTATAATTCGGCGAAGGCGCGCGGGGCGAAAATTTACGGCGAGGTTCTGGGATACTGCGCGAATTTCGACGCTTATCATATAACCGCGCCCCACCCGGAGGGTAAAGGCGCGGCGAACGCGATGAGACTGGCAGTCAAAGACGCGGGGATAAATCAGGACAAAATAGGCTATATCAACGCTCACGGCACGGGAACGCAGTTAAACGACAAGACGGAGACGGCGGCGATTAAAAGCGCGTTCGGCTCGAACGCCTATAATATCCCGGTATCGTCGACGAAAGGGGTCGTCGGGCATATGCTCGGAGCGGCGGGAGCGGTCGAGGCGATATTCTGCCTTAACGCGATTTCCGATAGTATACTGCCCCCGACGGCGAATTTAAGGGAGTTTGACCCGGAGTGCGATTTGGATAATATAGCTTTGACCGCGAGGGAAAAGAAAATAGACTGCGCGATGTCCGCGTCGCTTGGGTTCGGCGCGACGAACGCCGTTCTGGTGTTCGGGAAGATATAGGGATGTTGTATATGATAAATATAATAACGGATAACGGAAGGTGAGTAAAATGTCGATATATACGCGGCAGATAAGCAGTTTGGTAAAATTACTTCCTATGGAAAGACAGCGTCATATTCTTGAATTGGTTACACAGGAAATCAATGACAAAAACGGCGTAAACGCCGGCGCAAGAAGCGGGAAGAATTATACCGCGTTTATGGATTTGCAGAAATCGTTCGAGGGTGAAGCCGAGAGACTCGGATTAAAAGATTTGGACGACGTTGTTAAAATGGTAAATGAAATACGTTCGGAAAGGTATGAAAAAGAAAAAGAATATGAAAATAATGCTTGATACCAATATTCTTGTTTTTGCCGGTGTGTTTAACAGTGAATATATCAGAAAGTTTATTAAAGCTGCGGTTGATAAAAATCATTCTATAGTTTTGTGTTCTTATGTGATTAATGAACTGTACAGCGTGATAAACAGAAAATTTCCGTCAAAAATAGAAAGTTTAAATAAATTCTTTTCCGAATTGGAGTACGATTATATTGAAACGCCTGATATTCTGCCCGAACACGGTATGTTTACAATACGCGATAAAAAAGATGAAAAAGTTTTATATTCGGCGATATTGGCGGATGTTGATATTTTAATAACGGGCGATAAAGATTTTTCGGATATAAAAATTAAAAGACCGGAAATATATACGCCGGCTGAATTTTTAGAGAAATACGCAGATTCTATATAATAACAAAAAAACAAAAAAAAAGGGAGTCGTGAAAATTTATGGCGGTATTCAAAGATTTGGAAGATAAACAGGGTCTGTTCGATTTAATCGATAAATTTGAAAAAAGTTCTCTGTCCGAGCTTGAACTGTCGGTTAATCCGGGTATTCAGGTTAAGGATTCGAGTATAAAAATAAAACTCAAAAAAAATATTAAAAATCCCGGAATTATAACGGCGAAACCCGAAGAAACGGAAATTTCGGATATTGGTTTTGACGTTCCCGTTAAATTAAATAATCCCGGTAATATCGAAAAGGGCGTTAAAATAATAAAGGCGCCGCTCGTCGGGACGTTTTATCTCTCGCCCTCTCCGGACGCGGAGGCTTATGTCAAACCCGGGGATATAATAAATAAAGGCGATATAGTCTGTATTATCGAAGCTATGAAAACGATGAACGAAATAGAAAGCGAATTTGACGGCGAAGTCCTCGAAGTCGCCGCAAGAAACGGCGTTCCCGTCGAATACGGTCAGCCGTTGTTTAAATTGAGATAGAGAGAGAGAATATTTATGTTGTATAACCAGGAGCAAATCAAAGAGATTATCCCGCACAGGGAGCCGTTTCTTCTTATAGATTATATAGAAGAATATAAAGAGAGGGAAAGCGTTACGGCAATAAAAAAAGTCACCGGAGAGGAAGATTTCTTCAGGGGTCATTTCCCGGGGTATAAAGTCATGCCCGGGGTCTTGATTCTCGAGGCGCTGGCGCAGGCGGGAGCGTTTATCGTTTTGAACATAGACGAATACAGGGGTAAAATCGCGTTTTTCGCGGGAGCGGACGAAGTAAAATGGAGACGCCGGGTCGTTCCCGGGGATATTTTAAGATTATGCGTTAAAGTGGAGAAAATCAAATTTAACATGGGTATAGCGTATGCCGAAGCGTTCGTCAAAGACGAAATCGCCTGTAGCGCGAGAATAAAATTCGCGGTACAGAGATAAATATATAATAATAAATTAAAAACAGGAGGAATTTTAATCTAACATGGTTGAAAAAATTTTGATATCGCATTTCAACGGGATATGGCTTTATCTCGAAAAAGAAATTTTAAGCGAGGACAGGATATATTATAATATTCTCGCAAAATATAATTACAGCGAGGCGGTGTACAGTTTCGATTCGGAGCTCGTATCGGGTAAACTGCCGAAAAAACAGGAAATGATGGTTAAAGCGTGGATATATATGAGAGAAGAGGAAATAAGAGCGGCTCTGCACGTCTGGAACGAAGACGGCGATATATTGAAAATAAACGGGCTGAGGTAAATAATACCGATTCGCAATGCAAATGTAGGAACGACCACCCCGCCGTCTGCGGACGGCACCCCTCCACAGAGGGGAATGAGTAAGAAAACGCCGGAGCGGAGTGAAAATTCCCCTCCGTGGAGGGGTGGCGCGACGCGTAAGCGGCGTGACGGGGTGGTTTTGAAAGAAGTCCAATAATTAAATAAAACAGTGAAAGCGCGGGTGTGTGATATGGGTAAAGCGTTAAAAAATATATGGAAAATAATATGGGTTCCGTTGTTGTTTCTGGGTATGCAGTTTACCGTCGGGATTGCTTACAGTATAGTTCTGATGTTCTCTATCGGGGTGAGGCTCGCTCTGGACAGCGCGTTATCCGGAGAGCCTGTGAATACTGATATTCTGGAAGACCCCGAAAAACTCGGGGAGTTGTATATCGAATCGATGAATATGCACGTTCCGACTATAATTAGCGCGGTTCTTACGTTTTTTATCGTGTTCTTGGTTTTCAGAAAACAATGGAAGCTGGAATTATTCTGGAAAATAGGGGAGAGAAAACCCTGGATTGATTCGTCGGTTATAATAATGTGTTTCGGGCTGGGGATTTCGGCGAATTTATTTATAAGCGGATTTCTGACGCTTCTCCCGATAACCGAACCGGAGCAGCCTTTCGAGATGCTGCTCGGGGATAATTTAGCGTTAATGCTGATTAGTCTTGCGGTGTGCGCGGCTTTCCTCGAGGAGATTATTTTCAGGGGTATTGTTCAGAAACGTCTGTTTAGAATGACGAATCCCGTAAACGCGGTAGTTTTGCAGGCGTTTATCTTCGGGGTCGTGCATTTAAGCTTATATCAGGGAGCGTACGCGTTTATTCTGGGGCTTTTAATCGGGGTCGTGTATTACTGGTACGATTCCATATGGGTACCGGTTACGATACATTTCGCGTTTAACGCGACGTCTGTCATGCTGTATTATATAGCGGGCGACACAGAGCTTAATTTAATGGCGTTTATGATAATAACCGGCGCTTCGCTGATGATTGCGTCGGGGTTTATCACGGGCCTCAACGGCAAAAGACCGCGGGGGAGCGCGTTGAATAATAACAGTATGGATATTATGAATATAAAAGGCGGCGATAATTATGACGGCGACGATTCTGATAATAATAACGGCGATAGTAATACTTTTATCGGGTAGGGTTGAAAAAATAAAACCCCTGTAAAATTAACGCTCCGAAGCCCTCTTTTTTAAAGAGGGTGGCAGCCGCGTAAGCGGCTGACGGGTGTTTTTGAAATCTGATGTTGTGTACGGGGAGACGAAAACACCCGCCGTCTGCGGACGGCACCCTCTTTACGAAAGAGGGCAAAGATAGTAAATACATCAGGCGCGTAACTTGTGAAAATAAAATAAAAATTTTAAGAGAGTATAAATAAATTATGTTTAAAAAGATATTAATCGCAAACAGGGGAGAAATCGCGGTCAGGGTGATAAGGGCGTGCAGGGATATGGGGATAATAAGCGTCGCGGTTTATTCCGAAGCGGACAGGGAAGCTTTGCACGCGCATATCGCGGACGAGAGCGTATGCATAGGCGGAGTTTTGGCAAAGGACAGTTATCTCAACAAAAACGCCGTGATTTCGGCGGCGGAGATTTCGGGAGCCGAAGCGATTCACCCGGGTTACGGGTTTTTGTCCGAAAATTCTGATTTCGTTAAATTATGCGAAGAGAATAATATAAAATTTATAGGACCGGGAGCGAAGGCAATCGCGATGATGGGTAATAAAGCCGAAGCGAAACGCATAATGAAAAACGCGGGAGTACCGGTTATTCCCGGGTCGGACGGAGCGGTTAAAAATCTTGGGGAAGCGGAAAAAATATGCGATGATATAGGCTGGCCGGTTTTAATTAAAGCGTCGGGAGGCGGAGGAGGCAAGGGGATAAGGCTCGTCGAAAACAAAGCTATGCTTAAAAACGCCTATGATATGTGCAAGGCGGAAGCTGTAGCGTCGTTCGGCGACGACGAGATATATATAGAGAAATATATAGAAAATCCCAGGCATATAGAGATTCAAATCCTTGCGGACGAGCATAAAAATATCGTCCATTTGTTCGAGAGGGAATGTTCCCTGCAGAGACGCAGGCAGAAAATAATAGAAGAGGCGCCGTCTGTTTTCGTGGACGAAGAATTAAGGCGTAAAATGGGCGAAGCGTCGGTTAAGGCGGCGCGAATCGCAGAATACGCGAATGCGGGAACGGTCGAATATTTAACAGATAAAGACAAGAATTTTTATTTTATGGAAATGAACACGAGAGTCCAGGTCGAACACCCGGTGACCGAGTTAATCACGGGGATAGACATAGTAAGCGAGCAAATCAAAATAGCGGCGGGGGAAAGGCTGGGATTCTGCCAGGACGATATATAAATACTCGGTCACGCGATAGAATGCAGAATAAACGCCGAAGACCCGGACAAAAACTTCGCGCCGCGCCCGGGGGAAATAAGGGAGCTCCACGTTCCGGGAGGACCGGGGGTGAGAGTGGATAGCGCGATATATCAGGGGTGCGCGATTCCGCCGTTTTACGATTCGCTGATATCGAAGCTTATAGTGTTCGGCAACGGCAGACAGGAAGCGGTCGCGAGGACAAGACGGGCTTTGGCCGAATATTTATTCGACGGGATAATAACGAACGTGGATTATCAAATAGAGCTTTTATCGACGGAAGAGTTTAAATCGGGGGATTTTAATATAAATTTTGTAGACGAGTATAATAAAAGGCGGTGAGTTTTGTGAAAAAAACAGTCAGGATTAGAATAAACTGGGAGGACGGCGTTTGGCAGTCGGAGGTTTTGGAAAAAGAGTTCAGCGTAGTATTGGAATCGGGTTCTTTGGACGCTCTTATAGAGAGGGTGAAAACCGTCGTTCAGGAAATTCTCGAGACAGACCTCAAATATACGGGAGATATAGAGTTTCTTTTTCAAGCCGAACGTACGGACAGTATGAAAGCGCGGGTGATAGCGTAAATGGCTAATTATACTCGCCGGGTAAAGAAAATTATGGCTGAAAACGGCTGCCGGTTTGTTCGTCAGGGAAAGGGAGACCATGAAGTTTGGCATAGCCCGATAACGAACAGAATAGTAGTCGTTGACGGCAGTATAGTTAAGAGAACAAGCGCGAACAAGACTTTAAAAGGCGCAGGTATCAATATAAAAGTCTAATAAACAAAAAATAAAACCGGAGGGGGGTAAAAAAATGCTTAAGGATTTGTTTAAAAAAGCGAAATATATTTCTGTGCCGATGGCGAAGCGCGCCATAAACGAAATGGGAGACGGCGATAATATGGAAGAGTATATTATATGCGTCAAATGCGAGAAGAAAATCTCTGCCGAACAGTATGAAAATATGCGGAAGGTCTGCCCTCTGTGCGGTTATCATACGAGATTATACGCGGTCGAACGTCTGGAATACACGGCTGACCCGGGTAGTTTCGACGAGAAATATAATAATTTGCAGACGCTTAATCCGCTGGAATTTGAGGGTTATCTCGAAAAAATAGAGAAGCTTCAGAGAATAACGGGGCTCGACGAGGCGGTAATCACGGGGTTTTGCAGAATCGGGGGAAGAGAAACCGGACTGGGAATCATGGACAGTAATTTTCTCATGGCTTCTATGGGTTCGGTAGTGGGCGAAAAGCTCGCGCGTCTGTTTGAAGAAGCCGAAGAGAGAAAACTGCCGGTCGTTATATTTGCGGCGTCGGGAGGGGCGAGGATGCACGAGGGTATAATCTCGCTTATGCAGATGGCGAAAGTATCGGCGGCGGTAGGCAGACATTCCGACGCGGGATTGTTATATATAACGGTTTTGACGGACCCGACGACGGGAGGGGTGACGGCTTCTTTCGCGAGTTTGGGGGATATAATACTCGCCGAACCGGGAGCGGTCGTGGGATTCACGGGACGCAGGGTAATAGAGGGGACAATAGGGCATAAACTGCCCGACGGTTTCCAGACCTCCGAATTTTTACTCTCGCACGGGTATATAGACAAGATTATTTGCAGAACCGATATAAAAAAAGCCTTGGCAATGCTGCTGAGGATGCACGGAGGATAAAGATTTTATGTCTAATATAAACAATATAAATTCAGGCGAGCTGAAACTGACTCCCAGAGAAGAAGCCGTAATAAAACGCTATGAAATATCGAAGCATAAAAACAGGCCCGTCGTAAACGATTATATCTATAAAATTTTCGACGATTTCATAGAGCTTCACGGCGACAGGGGATTTTCCGACGATAAGGCTATTATAACCGGACTCGCGAGGCTTAATAATATATGCGTCACTATTATAGGTCACGTTAAGGGTAAAAATACGAATGAGAAAATCGCGTCGAATTTCGGTATGCCTCACCCGGAGGGTTACAGGAAAGCCCTGCGGCAGATGATTCTTGCGGATAAATTCAAGAGACCCGTTATAACGTTCGTCGATACTCCCGGGGCGTACTGCGGCGTTTCGGCCGAGGAAAGGGGTCAGGGCGAGGCAATCGCGAGAAATTTACTGGAAATGTCGAGGTTAAAAGTGCCGGTTATATCAATTATAACCGGGGAGGGTTCGAGCGGGGGAGCTTTGGGCATAGCCCAGGCGAATAAAGTCCTGATGCTCGAGAACGCGACTTACTCCGTCATATCGGCGAAAGGCTTCGCGAGTATATTATGGAAAGACCCGAAACGCGAAAAAGAAGCGATTATAAAACAGAAAATGACCGCCGACGATTTAAAATCGCTTGGGGTAATCGACGGTATAATCCCCGAACCGAACGAAGGAGCGCACAAAGACCCGGCAACGGCCGCGGCGGCGATTAAAACGTCTCTCGAACTTCATCTTGAAGCGCTGATGAAAATGACTCCGGACGAAATATACGAGCAGAGATATAAAAAATTCAGAAGTATGGGATTTTTTAACGAGAATTAACAAATTATCTATATTTATAGATTATAATAATTAAAAACATAAAAAATATAAGACAGAGGTTATAAAAAAATGCTTGAACAAATAGTCGATATAATATCGAAACAGTTAAAAACGGAGCCGGAGGAAATTACCCCGGAAACAAACATAACGGAAGATTTGGGAGCGGACTCGCTGGACATAGTCGAACTGCTGATGTCAATCGAGGAGGCTTTCGGCGTTTCCGTACCGGACGAGGACGTCCAGGGATTAAAGACGATTAAAGATATCGTCGATTACGTCGAAAGCAAAAAATAGGGGAGAATCCCCCCTGCGGCTTCGCCGCTTCCCCCCTTTAGCAAGGGGGGCGGAAGAAGCCCGTATT
>Ga0099364_10003952_pt1 | contig 22628 bp, 14 predicted proteins | sample TergutTh196P3_FD_73070 | JGI IMG/M metagenome (GOLD analysis project Ga0099364, IMG submission 73070) | Microcerotermes parvus P3 segment gut microbial communities from Pointe-Noire, Republic of the Congo - Th196 P3 | ecosystem: Host-associated > Arthropoda: Insects > Digestive system > Gut ...
AGAATGGGGGTATCGACTCAGTGCCACCTGTACCGAATTTGGCTAGAACTTCCCAGATTTAGAGCCTGATTTTACTAGAAAACAGGCTCTTTTACGAGGAAAGGTTAAGCCGATTGTACCATAACTGGCACTAAGTCGATACCCCCATACGAGAATTTTAGATTACATCGCATTTTACAACACGACCGCTCATCCGATGAATTGGAAATATACCGGATTGCCTGAAAAAAACACTTAATGAAGCGCATTTGGAAATCCAGGTACTAGAGGAACGAGTATAACACATTTCGTCTAGATTCCCACCTTCGTGGGAATGACGAAATTAGCGGTTGTGCAACAGGTTTATTGTTGGCAAGAGGTAGGTTGCCGACCGCCGGGCGGCAACGTGCGGTACTCCGCACAAAGCCGACGCAGCTGCCTACCTTACCTCGTTATCCCAAACTCGCAACTAAACTTTCACACACTCGCGCGGAGCGCAGGCTGGGCGGTCCAATGGGTATATCGACAAGGACGACGAATTCCGGTACAATTCCCGTTGAACCTCAACTCCTTGTTCCTCCCGCATGTTTGACGCCTATTGGCAATATCTGAGTCCCTTTGACTGGGTGATTCTAAGTTACGGTGTACTTTTGCTGGTGTTTCAATCGGTAGCGCTCTTCATGCGCTGTTTCAGTAGTTCGGTGTTCTTTGTCCAGAATCTTGGTCGCATCCAGTCGGCGTGTCTGCAATGGACGGAGCTGTTACCCGTCCTCGGACTCATGGGAACCGTGATGGCCTTGCTTAACACCTTCGCCGCTTTCGATGTTTCCGAGGGCGTCAACATCGTTGCCGTCATCCAGAAGTTTGCACCGGCAATGACGACGACGCTCTCCGGTCTCTTCATGGTCGCGATCAATCTGCCGGTAAACCAGATGTTATATCTGCTGACGCCAAAAGAGTGAATTCGGCGCAGGGGCGGAACTTTAAGTTGAGGGTGTTCACTCCTCTGCACTCCACACTTCCCCATGTCCGACGATAAGATTTTCCGGTTACTGAAACTTCTTGCCATGTTGCAGACGGGGCGAACGAACGTCAAGACTCTGGTCACCGAGTTCAATGTTCATCCGCGAACGGTGTTGCGTGACATCAACGTCTTGAAACGTGGCGGCTTCGTTATCAACTTCGACAGGGAACTCAAACGGTACGTGGTTCGCAACAGCACCATGTTACCGGAGTTGCAATTGACACTTGACGCAACGCGTCGTCTCAAACGCCGATGGTTCCATCGATTTTCACGTTACTGTATCCGGTCTGAACGAAATCAGTTGGTGGATTCTTGGTTACGGGAAAGAGGCCGAAGTCCGCCATCCGTCAGCTCTGTGTGAAATGATCCGCAAACACGTCGTCGAACTGGCGAAAAAGTACGGCGTTTCTTCGGTGTCAAATTGATGGATTTCCCGGTCGAAAAACACGTTTAGAGTGCATTGGAGCGTATTCCGAATTGGTCTGGACAAAATTCCCTTCACTCGCGTGAAGGCGGGGGTGACGATAAAAAATCCCACACCCATTTTTAATACGTACTCATTACTTCTTTACAGGAATCTCCACGAAGTACGAAACGCCGTTACGGAAAAGTTCAACGCGAACGAGTCCGTTCGGCGGATTCAGATTCGGCCAGACCTTGGCGATGTAGCGTAAATCATTGGTCGATGTTGCGACCCAATCGTGTACGCCGACAATGACATCGTCTTGTTTAATGCCTGTTTGCGCAAAGGGGGACCCTTCCCTGACCGCTTCGACAACGACGCCGCCGTGAGGATAAACCCCTAGATACTGGGCGAAGGTCCGTTGGTATTCGGCTTTCGGCATCGGAGCGTATTTCAAGCCGAGCGTCTCCCATACGGCATCTTCGGCAAGTCTGGCTTGATTGCCGATTTTCGGTCCGGGAGTAACCCTGCCGGGTCCCGGCGTGAGTGACGAATTGCTACGGGAAGCACCGCCGCGTGCCACTAACCCCCTGCTCCTCGGCGAGGCCAAAGCGAGCGGAATATCGAATGTTTCCAGTTCACGCAAAACGGCGAATCCAAGATCGTCACCGGCCGTACATTCGAGCATCGCCCGGTGAAAATCGAGCTTGTTTTCCACGGAAAACGGACCGATCCCGGTAATGACGTCACCGGGTTTCAGCCCGGCGGCTGCTCCCGGACTGTTCGCGTCGACCGACTCGACGACAACGATACTCCGCCGTGTGGACTCTTGGGAAACGCCAGCTCTTTGGGCAACATCGGAACCCGAATCTGTTTGATACACATTGATTCCGTGGGACACCGTGCGCTCGGTAATCTTGCCAATCAACCTGGCGGCAACATCAACGACCTGATCAACGGGAATCGCAAAGGCGATACACTCGGCGCCTTGTCGAATAGCGGCGTTGATCCCGATCATTTCGCCATCGACGTTAATCAGTGGCCCCCCGGAATTGCCCGGATTGATCGGCGTACTCGTCTGGATCGCGTTCCGATAAAGTAAATCGTCGTTGACGGCAACTTCTTCGCCGACACCACTGACGAGGCCATGCGTCGCCTTGAAAGCGTAACCGTAGGGATTGCCGATCGCCATACAAAATTCGCCCGGCATAATATCATCCGAAAAGCCGAGCGTCATCGTCTGAAGGGGCTGCTTCGGCGTAATTTTGATGATCGCAAGGTCCGTCTCCTCGTCGCGTTCTTCTAGTGTGCCGATGTATCGTGTTTTGTCGTGAGTCGTCACCTGAATTCGGCGAATACCCTGCACAACGTGATAGTTCGTGACGATGTAGCCACGTTCATCAAGAATGATGCCCGTTCCCATACCGTTGTACGACTTGTTGGAATCGCTGGAACTCCTCGAACTGCCACCGAACTCGTCGACCTTGTCGCCCTGAATACTGACGACCGCCCCGACATTCTTTGCGTAGGCACTGGTCACCCAATTGGTTCGGTTCTCCGACGCAATGAGCGAACCGGCCGCGAAAATACCGAGACCGACAACGTAATTATAAAGGGGGAAAAACCTGAAAGCTGAACGTGGTCGCGTCATGTTGTCCAAAGACTATCAGTCGAGTTATTTTTTCAGGGAAGGGGGCGCAAAATCCACGCCTAGTGGGAGTGTCGGCAATTTTTTCCCTACCACTCCAGTACAACAGTTACAGGCCGAATAATTGACAAACTTTCACCACTTTGACAGGCGGACAATTGCCGAGTATGAGCATTTGCCTCTCAAAACCCGACGCATTGGCTAAAGCGTATTAAGGATTGTTTGGGGCAAAAGAGCCGTCATTGCGCATCAATCCATTCCGGCTGTTGTGAAACATGCCGTACAAACAAAAGTCGGAATGGAACGCAACGAAATGACGACTCTTTGCACGGTGTGCGCGAAAAACTCCGATTTTTTTGCATTTCACGACACTTTATACAACTTGTTGTAGTATAATCTTCACATGGTCCCGTCATCGGACGGCGTCATTAGGTGAATGTCACTGTATTTCAGGATCACGTGAGGTACGAAACGTTTCGCTTTATTCATGCCGGGAAATTGTTTTCCATAAAAGACAACTGGTTTGCCACCGCGACGGTGTTGATATTCGGAATCGGAACCGCTGCTCCCTTCTTCCGAAGAAAAACGCCGTCCGACAGGCAATCCGTGGTTGCCTTGCCCTGCTCAATGAGGCATTTTTTCGTTCGATAAAACGATGTCGCCGATGAAGCCGCCCGCCACGACGTTCGACGAAACGATCATCGCCCAAGCCACGGCACCGGGCGCCGGTTTCCGGGGAATCCTTCGCTTGAGCGGCCCGAATTCCGTGCAATCGTTATGCAATCTCTTTGAACCGGCTTTCGATGCCGCTACGAAAAGCCGCATCGTGAACGGCTCGCTCTTTCCATGGAACAGGCAACGGCCAGTTCCCGTTACCATTTTTTATTGGCCGAAAGGACACGGTTATACCGGAGATGAATCGCTCGAAATCCATACGGTCGGTTCGCCGCCGATTCTCGATGCGATGACTGCCGCAATTTGTCGCAACGGAAACGTTCGGCTTGCGAAGCCCGGCGAATTCACAATGCGGGCTTTCCTTTCAGGCCGGATCGATCTGACGCAGGCGGAAGCTGTTCTCGGCGTCATTGAGGCAACGAACGGTACCTCGCTGGATAGCGCGCTGGATCAACTTGCCGGCGGTCTTGCCAAACCGTTACGAAATCTCCGGAGCGAACTTCTCGATATGCTCGTCCGATTGGAGGCTGGATTCGATTTCGCCGATGAAGACATCGAATTCGTCTCCGCAGCGGAGATTCGGCGGCTCCTCGAAGCGGCATCGGAGCATACCGAATCCATCCGCCACAAAATGACGGGACGGTGTCTCAATGGAACCAAGCCGCGCATCGTGTTGCTCGGACTGCCGAATGCCGGAAAAACCACACTGTTCAACAAGTTGCTTGGTTCGGAACGAGGCATCGTCTCACCGACGCCGGGAACAACGCGAGACTATCTCGAAGCCGATTGGATTGTCGACGGAATTCCCTGTGCTCTCGTCGACACGGCGGGACTCGACAGGGAACCGTGTAACGATATTGATGCCGCCGCACAGGAATCGTCGTCGACGCTTGCCGCCAATGCCGATCTGATCCTCTTTTGTATCGAAAATGGAACGGAAGCAAGCGAGGCCGAACGCCGCCTCATCGAAGGGAGTTCACCGCGAACACTTCTTGTCCGAACCAAGGGAGCAACAACCACGGAAGACATTCGTAACGAAATTGCCTCGCGTATTCGGGATTCCTTTCTTTCCAGCGAAGTGGTCCCGTCGACCGCCGTGCGTTGCCGGGAATCGCTGGATCACGCAAGTCAAGCCCTGGAAGACGCAAAAAATTTGATTGACGCCGCCGTCGATGAAGCTCTCGTCGCTGCGGAAATTCGTGTTACATTAAACGCGCTCGGGGAAGTCGTCGGTGAAGTTCACACCGACGACCTGCTCGACGGAATTTTCAGCCGATTTTGTATCGGAAAATAATTGAGGAGGATTTCATGCCTTGGTTCCAAGAAGAAAAAACGTTAAATAAACAACAAGTCCTCGCTCTGACCGCTCGCTTCGCCGATGAAGCCCGGCAGCAGATTTGCAAGAATCCCAAGCGGGTTCTGCTCCTGCCGCCGGACATCACCCGCGCGCACAGCGGTGCCGGTTACATCACTGAGGAGCTGTACAAAATCTTTGCGAAGGATGCCGACGTGCATCTGATTCCGACGCTCGGTCAGCACGTACCGCACACACCGGAGCAAAATCGCTGGATGTTCGGCAGCGTTCCCGAAGAACGGATTCACGTTCACGATTGGCGAGCCGGTTCCAAGACCATCGGCGAAGTGCCCGCCGCCTTCGTCAAAGAAATATCGAACGGAAAAGCCGATTGGGCAATTCCCGTCTCGCTCAATAAGATGCTGCTCGACGAACAGTGGGACTTGATTCTCAACATCGGACACGTCGTGCCGCACGAAGTCTTGGGCTTTGCGAACCATAACAAGAACTATTTCATCGGTCTCGGCGGCAAGGAGATGATCTGCGCCTCGCATCTGATGGCGGCGTGTTGCGGTATCGAAAACAACCTCGGCGTGTTGACGACACCGCTCCGTGCCTGCTTCAACAAAGCGGAAGACGATTACCTCGGTGCTTTGCCCGACGCTTATTTTCAAGTCGTTATGGCTTACGACGCCAACGACGAACTGGTCCATACGGGAGTCTACGCCGGTGATGACCTCGAAACCTACCTTGCGGCGGCAAGAGCGTCGCAACAACAGAATATCACTGTGATTCCGCCGCTGAAAAAGGTCGTCGCCGTGATGCAGGGCGACGAATTTTACAGTACCTGGGTCGCCAACAAAGCCGTTTACCGTACAAGAAAGGCAATGGCCGACGGCGGCGAACTGCTGATTATCGCACCGGGCTTAAAACGCTTCGGCGAACAGCCGGAGGTCGACGCGATCATCCGAAAGTACGGTTACGTCGGCACCGAAAAGGTGATGCAACTCTACCGCGAATGTCCTGACGGCGGCGACCTGAAAGAGTTTGCAGTCGGTACGGCGCACTTGATTCACGGTTCGTCGGAAGGCCGATTCACGATCACGTATGCACCCGGCGGTATGACGCAGGCCGATATGGAACTCGTCAATTTCGGTTACGCCGACTATGCCGAAACCATCAAACGCTACGATCCGGCAAAACTCAGCAACGGCTTCAACACAATGCCCGATGGTGAAGAGATTTATTTCATCAGCACTCCGTCCGCCGGGCTGTGGTCGACGAAGGAACGCCTCGGATAAAGGCGGGTTGCCCGCCTCCGAGGTAAAACGTCTTACAAAAACAAACGGCCATGCGTCCATTTTCGTACATCTCAGCATTCTTGCTTTTCGTCCGCCTTGCGGCCGTTTCGGCGGAGACTCCTGCGATCACAGGCCAAGTCGTCGACGCGGACGACGAACCGGTTGCCGGAGCGGCGGTGGTGTTACTGAAACAACGGTTTGAGGACTCTCTTCAAACCACAACCGATGCGGAAGGACGATTTCTGTTCAAAAACGATTTTCGCAGCAACATTGTCGTTCTTTACGCCTTCAATGCCGACAAGTCGCTCCAACAATTTTATTGCCGTGTGTACATCAAAGACCGAAAAAAAGGGATATGGTTTTATAGGGACCATGTTCCCGACGACCCCGCTTTCGATGCGCCGCAGGAAGTTTTTCAGGAACATCTCATCGTTTTGCAACCCAATGTAAAGTTGACCGGTCGGGTCATCGATGCCGACGGAAAACCGGTCGAAAAAGCCACTGTCGGTGCCGCCTTCGCTATGTTTTCTGTTTTTTCACCTATTGACGAAATTGCGTCCGCTGAAACACGGGCGGACGGAACCTTTGAACTGGCGATTCCGTACGGAATGCCGATTCAATCCGTTTATGCCTTTGCGGTGGGAAAAGGATTCGACTTCCAACACCTCAAGATGCCGGATCTCTTCGACGGCGGTTGGAAAAAAATTGATTACGGTGAACTCGATACTTTCGTCCTTGACGGTGCCCGAGCGGTCGGTGTCAAAGCAGTCGATCCGGACGGCAATCCGGTCGAAGGTGTGCGCGTTGAATTGAACCAAAGTCTTCCCAACAAACGAAAAAGCGAGGATCATCCGACGTCGCGCAGTTTCGATTTCAAGAAATACTCCCGGTTTCAACAAACGACCGGTCAAAACGGCGAAACTCGCTTCGATTGGTTTCCGGACGAAGGGCAAGATCATTATACGGTATTCAAGATTCGCTACGAGCCGTCCGACATTGCTGACGGCGAATTACCGAAATTCGGCCTTGGTCGGGTACACTATCATCTTCCGCCGGAGCAAGACACACTAACGGTGCCGTTGTGCCGGATGGTGCCGTTTCAAGGAACGGTTTGCGGACCGGATGGCAAACCGCTTCCCGGTTTTATGTTCAGTGTTTCCATACGGGGCTTCGAAGACGAGCATATCGTTTTCTACGCAAAACAACCGGTCGACGTTTACGATGGTTATAAAATTCCGGAAGGTATCAAACTGCCCCTCACCGATGCCGAAGGCCGCTTCAAGTTTGCCGTGCCGGAAGGCATGTCGTTCGTCTGTCAAGTGAGCGGCAAAATCGATGGCAAACCGTGGCTTGCGCCGCCGACCGAATTGATCGAAGCGGTCGCCGGAAAGGAAAACGCTCCGATCAACTTTACCGTGCGAAAAGCAATCCGAATTTTCGGACGAATATTGATCGGCCCCGATGACCGGGCACCGCGTTATCCCAACGACGGTCCTCCCGAACGGGTTTCCGTTACGCTTAGGCAGGACGGTTGGATCAGGAGAGGTTTCATACAAGTCAACGAAAAGACCGATGGACGATTCGAACTTTACGGCGGACCTGGACGTTTCGAGTTGATCGCGGACACCCATTTCGGCACGACCGTCAAAAGACTTAACGTTCCGGAAAATTGCGAGGAGTTCGAGGTCGACCTTTATCTCGACGATCCGTTGCGGGGCCGCATGAGTTACGATGACGACGAAACGCCGGAATCGGTTTTGCGGGGCCGATTCGTCGACGAGGACGGCAATCCCGTTGCCGGTGTAACGATGACTGAGTTGAACGGCGAGTATTACAGGCAAATTGAAAACGCAAAAGGATTGACCAAAGACGAAATCGAAGCGGAGAAAAGGCAAAAGCGATACGATATTCCCAACCGCACCTGGACGAGCGGCAAGAACGGCCGGTTCAGCGTCGATGCGAAAGTATGGCAGTTGCAGGTTAGCAAGGACGGTTATGTGCCGTTCAAAATGCCCAGTGATGAACGCGGCTGGCTCGGCGATATTGTGTTACACAAAGGAATTCGTCCGGCCGTTACGGTATTGTCGTCCGACGGAAAACCGCTGCCGAACATTCCCTTGCGATTGACGTATTACCAAGGCACCAAAGAAATGATGGGAATCGACATCGACGTTCTGCGGCAGACTCACGACGCCGTAACCGGCGCAAACGGTCGGGCTGTCTTCGAACCGGTTCTGGCGGGACGTTATTTCGTGAACGAAAACCGACAAGAACCCGATCTTGAGGCATCAGATGTGTTTTTCACCTCTCAGATTGATGTCGAACCCGACTCGCTCCATTTCGAGTGCCGTGCCGTAAAAGCCGTTCGAGTAACGCTCCGCATCGAGGACGGCAGGGATTTTGAAGAAAATGCATTCTTCGTTTTGAGCTGTGCGGATTTGAATAATGGCGTCTACTCGGCCTATTTCCACGATGGCAAGCCGAGTGGTAATCTTGCATCGTCCGGCAACGGCATCTATCGGCTTCTCCTTCCGCGCGATGTGTCGATTTCATTCCGTGTCGGTGAAATGGTCTATCGCTCCACCGGCGAAGGACCGAAAGACAAATACATTTATCGTTACAAATTGCCGGGCGAAGCCGAGTTCCGTGAGTTTCCCGGAACGCTCGGTGAGAAACCCCGTCTACCGGACGGAGACGTGGAAATCGTCATTCAACGGTGCGAAAACTCGGATACCGGGGACAAAGGCACTGATTCTTATTAGCATTCTCACCATAGTTGTTTTATACCCCGTCACCCCCGCGAAGGCGGGGGCCTAAACAAGAGGCATTACTGTTTCCGTACAAAGTTTTAATTTGAAGCGGTACGATGAACAATGAAATCAACCCTCTAGGTTCCCGCCTTCGCGGGAATGACGCCAATAAATTCCTCTTCACGAAGGCCAATCCGCCAACCTTTCCCTATCTTCCCCGACGGGTTGCTTTTTTCGAACCGTCGCGGATCGTGTTGACTCGCGGATGGAATCGGACAATTTACGGACGTAATCTGACTGAACAAATTCTCGCCCTGTATCCGAACATTTCGCCGGAAGACCGTTCGGACGCCGCTCACCCGAAAGTTCCCATCGATGGACGAACGCCTTTCGAACAACACGTTGCAGGAAAGCAGACTCTTGTCATCGGCGAACACCAAAGTGCCGTGCGATTAAGCAGCGAAGAAGGAATCGTCTGTCCGAACTACTGGCATTTTTCGCTGTACGGCTTTTGTCCTTACGGTTGCACCTACTGTTATTTAGCCGGTACTCCGGCTGTTAAATTTTCGCCGTCGATCAAAATTTTCGTCAACATCGACGAGGTGCTGGCCGAGATCGACAAAAACGCACGAAAAATTGCCAGGCCGACGGCGTTTTATCACGGCAAGTTGCAGGACGGTCTCGCTCTCGATCCGCTCACCGGATACTCGCGGCGTCTGGTGCCGTTCTTTGCGAAGCACGAATTCGCCCGGCAGATACTGTTGACAAAATCCGCCGACGTAGATAATCTGCTTGATCTCGACCACGGCGGACACACGATCCTGTCGTGGACGTTGCATCCGCCGGAGATTTCGGTACGGTTCGAACCGAACACGCCGTCGATTGCGGAGCGTCTCCGAGCGATGAAGCAATGCGCCGCCGTCGGCTATCCTATTCGGGCTGTGTTGATGCCGTTGCTTCCCGTCGATGGCTGGATTGATCTCTACGCTGATTTTTTGCGGCAAGTTCTCGAAGAGATTCCACTCCGGCGGTTGACCATTGGAGCGATTTGTTCGTATCAAGGAGCGCACCGACTGATGAACTACAAACTCGGTCAGAAAAACATGATTGCCGCACAGATGCAACGAACCACTGCGGAAGACGGCCGGATGCGTTATCCTGAGGAACTGCGTGAAAAAGGCTATCGGCATTTGATCCGAACGGCAAAGCGTGTCCGTTCCGACTTGGAAATCGGCCTGTGCCTCGAAACCTGCGGAATGTTCGAAGCCTTGGACGTTCAAGACACCGTTGGACGGTGTAATTGCGTGCTGTAACAAAATAGCCCCTAACTAAGATTGTGATACCTTGTGAAAAGGAGGAAACACCATGCGAAAAATCGTTATCCTGTTGATCGTCGCCACAATGTTGTGGGGAGCATCGGCCCGATCCGCCGAACTGTTCGATGCTCTGAAAACCGCCGAGGCACAACGGAAACAGGGCAAACTTACCGAAGCTTTTGAAACACTCTCGGCAATTGATGATTCCCGAACTGCGCTCGTCGACGCGGCGTTCAAGGAATTGGTCGAAGCGTTTCTCAAAAATCGGCAAAGTGATAACGCCGCAATAACCGCCCGGTGCATTATCGATCAAACGTTACGTAATGACGTTCTGTTTGATATTCTGCGGCGTCAAGTGAGAGCCGCGAAAGGAGATGAATTCGATCTGATGATCGACAAAGCGAAAAAAACGGCAGCACAGCTTACCGACCGCAAACGGGACGATGGATATTGGGTAATCGCCGAAAAATATGCCTCTAATGGTCGGTGTGACCTTGCCGGAAAAGTCCTCAAAAATGTCGAAGACGCCACCCGTCATGACCAATGGCTCCATCAAATCGCACAGCGCGCAAACTATCAATCGCTTGACCGTGAAAAACACATTCGCATCCTGGCTGATCTCACACGTTCACCATTGGCCAAGGTAAAGATACTTGACGAATTGGTACGATTTTACGGAAACCCGGTGCTGGAAGCCGATAAAGACGATTACAGCAAAAAACGCATCGAAGTGTTACGAGAAATCATTGAACTGCTCCTTCCACTGCCGGACAGCGCGGACAAGGCCGGAGGTTTGGTATCCGTCTTTGTCAATAGCCATCGCATCCTGTCGGAAGCAGAGAGGGAAAATATCAAAAAAGTTGCATTGGAAGCCGCAGAAAGCATTGATGACGACAACAGGAAATTCAACATCTATGGGAATCTGTCCTGGCCATTCGACGCCGTCCTTGTCGAAAAAATGAAGCTTATTGCAGAGAAAACAACCGATCCGGCAACCCGGTCGGACCGCTGGCAGACAATCGTTCGTAGGCTGCCACACGAAAGTGAAGAGCGAAAAGAAGCGTTCCGCAATTCCTACCAAGCCGCCTTGGAAATCGACGATCCGATCCGCTGGCCGAACAGGCTGCTCGAACTCGTCTACGTTGCCGACAAGAAGGAAGTCGGCTCGTTGCTCAACGAAATTATGGAAATTCTCCTGTCGCCAAACAATGAGACAATCTCACGTGACGACAGGGAGCGTCGCCGCTTGATCGAGGAATTTATCAAAAGGCTCGCCGACCCAGACTATGGCACGATCGATCAAATGCTGGAAGTCGTCCATTCACCGAAAATTCCTGTGACCTGGAAGCAGGAGCGTTTTTACACAATAGCGGCGAACAGACTGCTTTCAGTGGCGAAAGATTCAGAGTTTCGGGAAAGCGATTGTCAAAAAATATTCGATTTGATCGAATCGCCGGAAGCGAAACTTCAACTGTTCCGCGAGAGCGGAGGCCGCCGGATTATCCGTTGGGCGAAATCGGTTGAGGATGTCCTTACGATTCCCGACAGTGGAAAACGTTTTGATGCGTGTGAACTGCTGGCCAATACGCTGTACAGGCACAGGGCCGACACCGATGTTCGTCCGCTACTCGATTTCATGGAAAGACTCGCTCAAACCGAGGTGGAGAATGGTGGTTCCATCGGAAACAAAGCGCGGCAATACGGACGAACGTGGGGTATTGCAAAAACGCTTTCTCTTTGGGATGAGAGAAAAATCGCCGATTGGCGTGAACAGTACAAAGCTGTCATAGCCCAAATTCCGGATGCATCGGGGCGTTTTTGGGCTACACGGGACATACTTTACCGTGAAGGTTACGCCCACAACGACACGACAGCGAAAAACGCCTTGGTCGACAAACTACTTGTTGCCGCGCGGGAGATTTCACAAGATGATCCCGGCACACGACTTAATGCTTTGTGGCGTATCGCTCAGGATACCGTCGACATTGCGTTGACGGAGCGCACCCACGAGATCGTCGATGAGGCTCTCGCCTTTGTTGAAACGCTTTCGGAAGGAGATCGCCGTGTCCCACAGATTGCCTACCATATTCAGCGAATCGAAACCCTCCGTGACGGACATACAAAAGCCGGAATGGAGCGCAGTGCAATAATGGAACCCTAAGCAACTACAAAAAGGTAGGCGACTTTTTCAGGTAGGCGTCTTTTTCCAAAAGTCGCGTGCGATTTTCGGAGAAAATCGTCTACCTCTTTATCGTCTACCTCTTTATTGAGCGGGAGGAGTTTCCGTCGCGGCAGGTTCCGTCGGTGTTACTTCTTGTTTCGGTGGTTCTTCTTTTCGTACTTCGTCGGGCGTGATGAATCCGTCGCCGTTTTTGTCGAACCTTCCGAACAGTGCCAATGAAGCAGGCGACATATTGGGCGCAAACTCACGCAGCGAAACTTGTCCGTCGCCGTCACGATCCAAGGCGATAAACCAACGGGGAACGCCGCGAAGAGCTTCCGGTGCCGTATAATACTTCTTGTCCGCCGGTGCCAAAAGATCGGAAACGATGTCCTCATAAGTCGTGTCTTCAAAAAACTCATCGTCGAGTTCCACACGCTCTTCGGTCATATCCTCGGCGGTCGGTGTCGACGGTTCTCCTTCCGGTGGTTTCGGTGTTGCCAAGGGTGCCGTGAGCGGTTTGAAAAGTTGGAACTGCGACGACACGATTCGCGGTTGATAAAATGTCTCAATCGGATTCGGTCGATGGATCGTTCGCTTTTCTCCATAGACGGCAAGATAACGGATCAATTCGTCCAATTCGATATTGCCGTCGCCGTCGATGTCGATGGCTTGCGGCGAACCGGACATTTTCATCCATTCCTCTTTTTGAAGAACGCCGTCGCCGTTGGTATCGTAGCGGGCCAAGAGATGAATAGCGTATCGAACGATTTTTGCCGGTACTGGTGGAGCGATTGTTCCGCGTCCTTCGAGCGACATCAGTTCGTCGTCTTCACGATACGGCGTCGGTATTTCCCACAGGGCGGGCACGGTGCCGATACCGAGCGTCGTTTCTGTGCCGGACGGTCGCGGCGGATCGGGAACGCCGATGATCGCTTCCGGTGTTTGCAAACGGGGCCGTCCACCACCCGGCGGACCACCACCTTGGCGAAAACCGCCGCCTCTTCGACCACTTCCATCAGGCGGTTGAGCCATCGATTCCAAAACAACGGAAAATGCCAGACCGAATACGAGGAAGACAAGAAGAAAGAATTGTCGCATATTCCTGATTCTACAGCGTAATGATTTTAACCACGAAGGCACGAAGGACACGAAGAAATGCAGAGAAGCCGAAAAATTGGCGATCACCGTGGGATTGTGAAATTTCGACAATTCTATTTTTATCACTTCTTCTCGCTTCTTCGTGATCTTCGTGGCTTCGTGGTTCATTTTGATTGCGATGTTATACTAAAATGGTTGGAAAGTATCTGATTATTCTACCCAGACGCTTCCAAAACGCAAGCGAGACAATTGACAATGGATAATTGACAATGGACAATAAAAGTCAACATCCCCACTCTACACTCTACACTCTACACTTCCCACTCTACACTCCTTCATGTTCAATCCACAGCCGACAACCTACGACGTCTCTTTTCGATTTCTCGGATTTCCGGTTCGTATTCATCCGTTGTTTTGGGTGATTGCCGCACTGCTCGGTGCGCGCGGCGAGATCGGTGATATGAAAACCTGGCTCATCGGTCTTGCGATATGGATCGCGGCAGTCTTCGTTGCCATCCTGATTCATGAATTGGGACACAGTTTGGTCTTTCGTTATGTGTTCCGCGTTCCTTCGATGATCGTTCTTCACGGAGCAGGCGGTTTGGCGATTCCGTTTACGCGGCATCATCGCAAACGAGGACTTCTCGGATTCTTCAGCGAGGTATTTCTCTCGGCGGCAGGTGTTCTCGCCGGTTTCTTACTCGTACTGCTCGTTTACGTGTTCTTTCAGTTGATCGGCATCGACATTCGTATCGGCGGAATCATTCTTGGTCCAGTTTGGTTGCCGATCATCATTCCCGAATTGAATAATCCGTATCTGTTTCAATTCTTTGCCAACTTGTCGCTGGTTTGCATTATGTGGGGCGTTCTCAATCTTTTGCCGATATATCCACTCGACGGCGGACACATTGCACGCGAAGTGCTTTGTCTCATCAATCCGCGTACCGGCGTTGCCAATTCATTGGCCTTGTCAATCGTTGTCGCCGTCTTAATTGCCATTTTCTGGATTCAAATGGGCATCCTTATCAACGCCATGCTCTTCGGTTACCTCGCTTTCTTAAGTTGGCAAGCGTTGAGTAGGAGTTAGGAGTTAGAAGTTAGGAGTGCTGTCGAACTTCGTTCGACATGTCAAATCTTCTAACTCCTAACTTCTAACTCCTTCCTCCTTCAAAAAATATTTTCACTTTTTTTGTTTTTTTTTCATAAAATCTATTGACCTATTTGTAAAATTGTGTAATCTATCTAACCAATGAGAGACATGAAGAGAGCTGAAACGTTCATTGAATTAACGGACAGAAATTTTTCACGTCTTTTATTGATACCTTGACCGTCATCGGCGACGGGTTGTAGGTGTCCGAAAGGCCACTACGAAACGTCGAAGGGATTCGCCGAAATTGTCGACGTCTTCATGGACTCGCGATTCTTTTGTTATGAATCGCATTTTGCTTGAAGATGAATTTTGCCGGTCTCTTCTTTGCGTTTCGAAGGTATAAAACGTTTTGGGGGATAGGCTCGTCTGTTCAACGTGAACAGTCGCCCCTGTCAAAAAAGGATTGGAACGTGCGTTCCTTTCCAAAGCGTCACTCTATTCAGGAGATGGTTCCATGCCGAAAAAGGTAGCGAAGAAGGCCGCGAAGAAGGCCGCCAAGAAGAAGGTCGCCAAAAAGGCCGTCAAGAAGGTCGCCAAAAAGGCCGCCAAAAAGGTAGCCAAGAAGAAGACCGCCAAGAAAAAGGCAGCCAAAAAGGGATGCAAAGCCAGTGCTTGCTCCCCATGTGGTGGCTAGAAGAATCGGTCTCTCGACATTCTTCAGTGCGGCGACTCTCGTTGCATGATTCACCCCCAAGCGTTTGCTGCGGTTCGCCGAAGCAAACGCTTTTTTTTAGTGTAAAGTGGAGAGTGTAAAGTGTAGAGCATACTCCCCACTCTACACTCCCCACTTTACACTCTACATCTGCCATGCGTTTGAAACCTCGTGAAATCGCCGGTGCCGTTGCTCTCGGATTTTTTCTCGGAATTGTTCCGAAGGCGAATCTGTTGGCCGTACTGATTGCAGCGTTGTTGTTTCTCCTGCCGGTCAATCTTGTCGTTGGACTGGCGGTTGCCGTCGTTGTATCGCTCATCACACCGTGGATCGCTCCGTTCGCCGACGAACTCGGTGGATTCGTTCTCATGTCGAACGTCGGACAGCAAATCGGCGGCACAATGTTTCGCTTGCCGCTCGTTCCATGGACCATGCTCGATAACACGCTCGTCCTCGGTTCCTTTCTGATCGGACTCGTGTTGTTCGTTCCCATCTTTTTATTCGCTTGGATGCCGTTGCGCATTGTCATACTGCGAAAGAAAGACGCCGACAAAAGCGACTCACAAGACGAGACGCCCAGACCGCGATTGCTGTATTTCGCACGGTTGTTGATCCTGGCGTTGCTTTTCATCGTTGCCTGGCTATTCCGCGACGACATCATCCGCTGGCAGTTCGTCACGCAGATTCAATCACAAAGCGGTGCCGGAGCTGAAATCAATGCTGTTCGCACCCATCTACCGAGCGGCAGTATCGAATTGAACAGACTCCGACTCTTCGATCCGGAAGATTATTCAAAGGGACTGCTCTCCGTCCAAAAAATCACATCGCAGGCCGCTCCAAAAGATTTAATGCAGCGGTATTTCCACTTTCCGACCGTTACGCTTCAAGGAATCCGTATCGACATCGATGCTGCCGACGCTTCGCAATTCGTTCCCGATGCACTTTGGACGAAACTCAAACAGAATCTTTCCGATGCCGCATCCGATGGCGACGGTTTGGATTGGACGGCGTTTCTCACCGACGATCCGGAAACCATCGTCAAAAATCTCTTGAACCAACTCGAATCGGTGAAGTCTGCCGAACAACTCCGCGAACGTTGGCCGAAAGAAGTTGAACGAATTCAAAAACTTGGCGAATCGCTCAAAGCCCGATTCGCCAACATCAAAACACTTGCCGACAAAACGAAGCAGCCCGGCGACAAGTTGGAAATCGTCGGCGGTATTTTCAAAGAACTCGACGGAGCCGACCAAGTCGCTCAAGAACTCCTCACGGCGATCAATGATCTGAAAGGAAAAGCGCAACACGATTACAACGCCCTCGTGACCGCTTCCCAAAAGGATCAAGCGCAACTCCGATTGCTCAAAGAGCCGCCAACGCTCAAAACGACGATAGCCAATGCGGCAAACATCACGGAGTCACTGCTCGAAAACGATATTCGTGAACAATGGAACAAAACCGTAACGTGGGGCGATTGGGCGCGGTCGCTGTTGGTTCCCGTCGAACTCGGTGACGGCACGCTTCCTGTGTACGAACGCTTCGGACTGACGCCGCCGAAAAAAATTCGCGGCGAAACGATCCACTTTGCCGTTCATGATGCAAGGCCGGAATTGCTCTTCGATACGGTCGATCTGACGGGACAGATTTTCTTCGGCGACTTGCCGATCTTTTTCAACGGCGTAGTAACGAATATCGCTTCGCCTTTGGAACTCGGACCGGAACCGATGATTGCGCAGTTCTGTTTTTCCGGTAACGGCGTTCCCACTTCGCCGATACCTTTGGCAGAGGATGTCGACGCCTCGCTGTCGATGATGCTGGCCCCCCATTTGTTCCCTAACCTTTTCGTCGAGTTGCGTGTCGACCGACTCGGCGGTAAAGAGGAAGACCAGTTGATCGTTCAGTGTCCGATCTATGAACTTCCGGAACAGATTCTCGGCGACCCGACAAAGGTGGCACTGCGTGTTTCGCCGGGACGTTCACGACTCGACGGCGTCATCAACTTCCAAGGCGAAAAACTCGATGGACAAATCCGCATTGTGCAGGAGTCGGTCCGATTCGCAGTCATACTGCGCGGCATGTCGCTTGAGCGGGTTCTCCAGGAAACGTTGGATGGTTTCGATAGTTTTGCTGTCGAAATTTTCGTCAGCGGAACGCGCAGTCAGCCGCAGTATGCCTTCAAGAGCGACATTGCGGACAAACTGCGTCCGCAGATTGAATCGCAGATTAAAAGTCTCGTGCTGGCGGAATGGGACGGCATTCGCCAAAAAGCCGATGTTGTGGTTGCCGATGAAGTCAACAAAGCGGTTACCGTGTTGAACGACGCAATCCAAAAACATCTTGATCCGCTCGTTCACGATGCGAACAATCAAAAAGCACTGCTCGAACAACAGATTGCCCAAGCTACCGGTGTTCCGTTGGATCAGTTTCTCCAATCGCAACTGTCGCAGCTTTCGCCGCAGGATCGACAGAAACTCGATAACTTCGTCAACACGCCGCTCATTCAATCGTTGCTCAAATCCGACGGAGCGCCGAACAAGGTCGATCAACTGATCCAACAAGGCACGGATAAACTGCAACAAAAATTACCGGGAGCACTCGACAGGCTGCTCAATCGGTAAATCGGTTGCTACACCAGCGGTAGCACTCGGCTCAGAACAAGAACGACGCCGAGTCCGGAGAGGCCGAGGAAAACAAGTCCGACCGTCCAGGTTTTCAAGGCGTCGGTCTCCTTGATTCCACCGATGCGACAGAATAGCCAAAATCCGCCGTCGTTCATCCACCCGGTGACGCAGGAACCGAGACCAATGGTGACAGCAAGGTAAGCAACGTTGTACGGTAACGGAGCGGTTCCTTCGGCAGAGATAATGCCACTGAAAATCGCTGCCGCTGCCAAGATCGCCGCCGTACTGGAACCTTGGGCCGTTTTAATGATTGCCGTGATTCCAAAAGCGACACAGAGCAACAACACTCCTGTCAAGCCAGCGTCGGCTTGGAAGCGGTCCCTGATAGCCTCGCCGATGTTGGCGGCCCGGAGCATTTCACCGAATGCGCCGCCCGCCGAGACGATCAGAATAATCAGTCCGGCGTCGAGCAATGCCGATTCGATGCGACTCTCCAATTTACGAAACGACACGCCGCGCACCTGAACAAGAACGGCAACCGCAACGAGAGCTGCGAGAATCATCGCCATTTGCGGATGTCCGACGACGTGGAACACATTTCGCAACGCCGGAGCGTCCGTTTTCCAGTCCAAGAGATTCGCCTTTTCGTACATATCGAACAGCGAGCATGTCAGAATAAGCAATACGGGAATGAAGATCGGTGCCAATGCCAACAGCAGCGACGGTTGACGTTCCGTCGATTCCCCGGCCTGCGATTCCGTAACGGGTTCTTCCGGCAGTTGAATTTCGGGATTCGGCATTAAACGATTCATCACGTAGGCGATCCCCAGGGCAAAGGGGGCCGTGAGGATGCCGACCATGGCCCCGACGAGCATCATTGTGCCGATGGGAACATTCAGTGTGAGGGCAGCGGCAACAGGCCCCGGCGTCGGCGGAACCAGCGTATGGGAAAGCGTCGCGCCAAAACCGATGGCCATGAGATAGAGAAGATAATTCTTCTTTACCGCCCGGTAGACCGATCGGGCAATCGGGGCCATCAGGTAGAACGTCGACTCGTAAAAAAGTGGAATCGAGAGGATGAAGCCGCCGGAAATCAGCGACGCCGGAATCAACCGTTCGCCGAAGAACGAACGCAAAGCCCGAATGATACGGTCCGCGCTTCCACTGTCGATCATACATTTTCCGATGATCGATCCCATAGCGATAAAGATGGTAATCTTGCCGGCCATTGTACCGAACCCGTTGGCGACACGGAGTACCTTGTCGCCCCAATCACCGGAGTCGATCGGCGTCATAAAACTGACGAGAAAGGCCGCTGCGAGGAGCGACAAGAAGGCGTTGACCCGAAGGACGACGATCAGGCCGACGACGGTAACGATGCCGAGGCCGAGGATGAAAAGCGGATCGTGAAACATCGCGTTAAGATTCATCTGTTATAAACGTGTTCGGACCAAGTCAGCGAATCCATTACTTCCCGCAAGTATAGCGGATCATCGGAACGATTGAAAGACTCGTTGACGGCACAAAAATCAAAACTGTAATGAGTGTTGCCATCGTAAGATTGCCGTCTTTACGCGATAACCTTGATCGGATAGAATTTCTCTCTCATGTGTTCGCGGGTCGGCAGTCCCGTGAGCGGACAGGTCAACTCTTTTTATCGAAAGGCAGTTCTATGATTTCGCGTCGTATGCTTCTCAAATCCTTTGCTGTCGGTGCCGCTGCGGCAGCTGTTCCAAGTTCGCTTCTTGCGCAAAAGGCCGAGGCAATCGAAGCCTTAACCCTCAAGGGGGACATTCGGCAATCCGTTTCCAAATGGTGCTTCGGAGATATTCCGCTTGACGAGTTTTGTAAAATCTGCAAGAAACTCGGAATGGTCGGCGTCGATCTCATCGGCGAAAACGATTGGGATGTCGTCCACAAGCACGATCTCATCGTCACGATGTCCAACGGTCCTGGCGGCATCGAAAAGGGATTCAACCGTCTCGAGCACCACGACAAATTGATCGAAGGATTCGAACGAATGATTCCGAAAGCGGCAGAGAAAAAGGTTCCGAACATTATATGCTTTTCCGGCAACCGCGAAGGGCTCAGCGATGAGGAAGGGCTCGAAAACTGTGTCGTCGGTCTCAAACGCTTGATGCCGACCGCCGAGAAACACGGCGTGACGATTATGATAGAACTGCTCAACAGTTTTGGACACAAGGATTATCAATGCGATCACACCGAATGGGCCGCCGAACTGGCCCGGAAGGTCGGAAGCGAACACTTCAAAGTGCTGTATGACATTTTTCACATGCAGATTATGGAAGGCAACTTGATCGAGACGATCAAAAGGAACAAAGACGTGATCGGACACTACCACACCGGCGGCGTACCCGGTCGGCGGGATCTTGACGACAAGCAGGAAATTTACTATCCCGCCGTTATGCAAGCGATCAAGGACACCGGATACAAGGGCTTCATGGCACACGAATTCATTCCGAAGAACGGCATCCAGTCGTTGCGTGAAGCCGTCAAACTGTGCGACGTTTAGCGTCGGATTGCAAGAAACGATACGTCACCACGCCGCATACCCGAACGTGGTGACGTCTATCTTCCGGCACGCAACAGCAGCTGATTGTACTGTCGCATAAACCGGTGTATTCGGTCGACCTCTTCCAATTTGTCACCGAAAAGAGGTTGGACGGTCTCTTTGTAATCCGGTTCACTGACGACGAGATACAGGCGTCCTTCGGGAAGGGAAAATTGTGACAGATATTCTTGACGCCGTTTATCGCGTTCGATCAATTCGTTACGCAATTCCGACTCGGTACGGCATCCAGCCATCGTTTCAATGTCGATGTACCGCATTGGAAAGCCGCTGTAAAATATCCAGCTCGGTTCGTCCATTCCGACGCAGACGATCAACGGCGATGCACCATTTTCGTCGGGGGCGATGGCGTTGAAAAAACCGTGGGCGTGGGAAGCGTGTCTCGAAATCTGTGGAGCGGCCCACTGAAACAGCATCAGGAAGAACAACAGAGGCAATAAAACGTAAACATTATCAAGTGCCTTGCGTCCGCTTCGCCAATAGGCGATGGTTCCGGCGATTCCCAAAATCAACGGCACCAATCCGATGACGATTCCCGTTGTCTGTTCGTCTGGAAAGTATCTCGGTAGAATAATGTACATCATTGTCGTAACACCGATTCCGACGACGATCAAGGCACTGAGCACAACCGGCGTCCAAAATTTTTCGGCAAAGTCGGTGCCGCGTCGCCAATGAGCGAGGTACGCTCCCAGCGTGATCGCAATCGCCGGATACGCCGGAGCAACGTAATGCGGCAACTTCGTGCTGACCAACGTGAAGAAGCCGAAATAGAACGCGATCCAACAGACGGCGAGATAATAGGCGTTTTTCGGTTCGGAACCGCGCCGAAGTCGTCGATACAGGTCGATCAGCCACGGAATAAAGAAGATCGACCACGGAAAGGTTCCGAACAGCGACGTGATCGGATAAAAGAGCGGTCCCAAGCCGAATCCGGTGTGTCCTCGCGTTGGTTCAATGGAGCGCTGAAAATGATGTTCGATGAAGAACATTTTCGTCCATTCCCCATCAGTTTTCCATCCGACGGCAACGAACCACGGTCCGGCGATTGTCAAAACGGTCAGAGCGGCAGTCAGTGGGCGCATTTTCCAGCAGATTTGCAGGAACGCGGTTGCCCAGCGTAGCGGATTGCGGTCGATTCGCCCCGGAAACGCCTTAACGAAAAGGAAAAGTCCGATCACAGCACTTCCCATCACGGCCATTGCGGGTCCCTTGGCAAGAACGGCCATACCGAGACAGACATTCATTAGGACAACGACACCCCAACAGTTCGGAAACCACGGAGCGATGCGTTCCGTGAGGGATTCGGACGGTGTTTCGACGTAATCCTCTCGAAATCCTTTGCAACCGTAAACGTAAACGGTGAGAGCGGCGACGAGCCAACAGATCATTGCTCCGTCGCAAGTCGTTCCTCGTGTTTCGACGCCGAACAGTAACATCGTCGCCAAGATAAACGCGGAACGCAAACCGACTCCATTGAGCTGGGACTTCGTGAACAAGCGTCGTGCGAGATGATACGTCAGGAAAACGGTTGCCGTTCCATACAATGCGGTCGGAAACCGGACGGCAAACTCATTGACACCGAAGAGCGAAAAGGAGAGGATCATCCCCCAGAAAATCAGGATCGGCTTGTCACCGAGTTCGCGTTCGCTGAACGTCGGCACAATCCATTCGCCCTTTTCGTACATTTCTTTGGCGATGGACGCGAAGTATCCTTCGTCGAAGTCCCACAGCACGCTGTCGCCGAGAAACGAGAAAAAGAGCAATCCACAGAGCAAAAGCAGCAAAACGTGATCGCGGAACAGAGGATAACGGTTCATGATAAATTAGGAAAAATCTACCGGCTGCATATTACCTTCCGGCGGGGATGACAGGAATGACGAATACCATTTCCACGACTTTATATACTTCAAACGGGGACGAAGTGGTCGTTTTTTTGGTCCCCTCCCCCTCTGGGGGAGGGTTAGGG
>Ga0099364_10003953_pt1 | contig 22624 bp, 17 predicted proteins | sample TergutTh196P3_FD_73070 | JGI IMG/M metagenome (GOLD analysis project Ga0099364, IMG submission 73070) | Microcerotermes parvus P3 segment gut microbial communities from Pointe-Noire, Republic of the Congo - Th196 P3 | ecosystem: Host-associated > Arthropoda: Insects > Digestive system > Gut ...
ATAATAATCAATTCCGCTTCCCATTTTACCCGCAAAAGAGCTGTTTGTAAAAAATACATTCATAGCATCCAGCAGCGATTTCTCTGAACGGTAATTTGTATTCATTGAATATTGATTTTCTCCTGCAGATTCCCTTGCTTTTTTGTACGCGTTAATATCTCCGCCTCTGAATCTGTATATTGCCTGTTTTGGGTCTCCAATCATAATAAACGGTTTGTTTATAAATAAATAATTAATTATTTCATATTGATTTTTATCCGTATCCTGAAACTCATCTACCATTATTGCATCAAATCTTTTTTTAATGGCATTCTGCAATACACAGTTATTCTTACTGTCATTTAATATTGCCGTATGACAGTCTTCTATCATATCGTTAAAATTCATTACTTTAAGTTTTTGTTTTTCTTCTTTTAGTTTTTGATATATTTCTTTTGCCAATTTATGTACAATTGCATATTGCAATGCTTTCTCGGTAAGATTAAGATCATTATAATCTTCCCCCAGTATTTCCGCATCAGGATGATTCAACACAGCATCTATAGCGCCGGATAAATTTTCCATATTTATTTTAATTTCCATATCCTTGTTTTTTATGTTTTCCCGCCAAAAATCCGCTAAAACCCTGTATTTAATGTCATTTATGTTAGTAACTACCTCTTTTTCTTCAAAATTTCCTGTTTCAAAGGTAAATTCACTTAATAATTTTCTGCAAAAACCATGAATGGTAAAAATGGGCATTTCATCAATTCTTGTAATGGCATCTATTAAATTATTTTCTTTATCTTTTTCATTTTCTTTTTTAGCATTTTCTATAATTTTGGTAAAATCATCATTGGTATTGCTTCCATTTTTCCAAATATCATGCGCTTGCCTTATTTTTTCTGCGGTATTTTTTTTAAGCTCATTTGTTGCGGCTTCTGTAAATGTTATTAAAACAATTTTTTCTATAGGGATTAGTTTTTCCAAAAGCAGTCTGACAACAAGAAGCCCTATTGTATATGTTTTTCCTGTTCCCGCACTGGCTTCAATGAGTACTTTATTATCAAGAGGCAGGGTTTTTACATCAAGTGTTTTCATGTGTCCGCCTTTATATAACTTGTATATTCGCTGAATAATATTTTAGAATAATTGATATATTCTTTTTTAATTTTTCCATCTATTGAATCAATATTCCTAAAAGCCATTTCTGCATATTGTGAATATTCTGTAAATGCACCAACTTCATCTATTATACCATCATTAATATATGTCCATGCATTATCCGGAAAAATTGGAAGCAATCTGCATTCCAGTTCTTCCGCCAACTGCCACAATGTTTCTAAATTCTTTTCTGCCGCTTCCTTTGGCATACCTTTTAACTCTAAAATAACCGGCTCTTTATTTTTTAAAAACATTTTTGTATTTTGATTCTCTGTTTTAACATTCAAATCCAAGTGATAAAGCCAGTGTTTTAAACGGTATTTCCCCTTATCCTTGCTGGGGCTTATCCAATAAGTACCGGTTTTTTCATCTTTTGCCAATTTTTTTAATTCCTGCGCTTCATTAATTATTGCATTGATATTATAATTTGCATATATGCCATCCGGCAGCTCTCCCCTGCATTTCATAATTTGTATTTCATTATTAATATTTAATTTATCATCTTGAATTATCATATCTGATATAATCCATTTATCTAGTGCGTTTTCTATTGTAAATGGCTCCAGATTATCCAATAAATCGGTGCTTTCCGGCAGGTTGATATTGCAGATATTTTTTATAAAATATTTGGGGGCATCTTTTAAAATATTAAATAAATCATTTATATTACGGCTTCTTTCTTTTTGAGTATCTGTATTGTCAATTTTCCAATTCCATATATCAAAATCTTTTTTTATATTATTTTTGTCAATATTCCATCTGTTATCGTAGGTTTCCAGTTCTCCGTTAAAATATTTTTTTGAAAATGGCTGCAATGGATACTTTGTAACTATTCCGTTTATACTTTTTATAAGCATAACAACAACGCTGGAAGGTTCAAGCTCATCCATTGTTGTTTCATTTTGCCCAATCCAGCTTATATAAAATTTTTCTTTTGCGCTGCATAACATTTGTAAAAAAATTAATCTGTCTTCATTTGCAGGATTCTTATCTCCCAATTGTTTGTCCGGCATAAGGCTTATTTCCTTAAACCTGTTTTGGCGGGGGAATTCTCCGCCATTCATTCCAATACAGCATATAACTTTATGCGGGACAGCCCTTATTGTATCAATATTAGAAAATGAAAGCCTACCCGTTGATGTATAGGAATATCGAGCCTGCCCTTCTAAATTATTTTGCAAAGCTATTTTTAATACCGGAAACCCTATCTTAATATTTGAGCTAGCACCAAAACCAATAAGCATTTCTTTTTTTAAGGAATCCCACGCTCCTATCACTGTCTGATACGGATTTTCATCTTCTTCATTAAAATCCATTTCATCAGTACCAAAAAAAGATTTTAAGTTTTCTCTAAAAAAATCATCCCAATCTTCTATGGTTTTTTCCTTTTTGCTCTCTTCTTCAAATACCTGCAAACTATTTACAAAATTGGCAAAATCACCTAATATTGCTACCCTACTGCCTTCTGCATCAGGGTAACAATAATCTTCAGAAAAGCCGTTTTCTGCTATCATGAAAAACCCTGCGGAAAGCTGATTAAACCCGGTTTTGAATGAGTAATTAGGCGGATTACCGGAATTGTCAAATCCGTATCTAATTGCGTTTTCTTTTACGCATTTTTTTAAGTATTCAATATCATTTGGGTCTTGTTCTTTTTCCTGAACATAAAGGGAATATTCATAAAGAGCAATAATATCAGGCGCTTCATATCTTGAACCAACAAGTGAAAAAAGCAAATTCAATAACTGCGCTGTTTTATTGTGTTTTTTTACATCACGGTCTGCAATAATAATTGGTATTTGGTGTCTTCCAAAAACGGATTCTATAGCATTAGCATATTTTTCTATATTTGGAGACACAACCGCTATATCCTGCGGGGTTAAATCACTATTGCTTTCAAAAAGCCCCAGTAAATAATCACATAAAACTTCTACTTCTCTTAATTCAGAAAAACAACTGCTTGCGGTAAGTGAATTGTCTTTTACATTTTTTATAGCATCTTGTTCTATTATTGTATCAGAAAATATGCTTTCTTGTATTAATCCTAATAAAGTTTTTGGAGTTTCACTCTTTGCATACCCTGTATCTTCATGCTCCAGATTTTCCCATCCAATTTGGTCATATAAAACTTTTGCGGATTTTCCCAAGCTATATAATAATTGATTCCCCAAATTATTTTCTTTTTCACCAAAATATTCATTGGAAATTTGATTAATATAAATATTAACCTTGCACCCGGCATTTGATAAATATTCCAATGCCTTTAGCTGAACCGGAGCTATAGAAACTGGACAAAAAATAAATATTTGTTTTGGAAGAACTTTTTTATCGCTTTTAGAAAAAAGCTCATAAAGCTGCGTTATATCCTGTTCTTTGGTATACTCTTTTTTTAATTTAGCCCAAAGCTCTCTTTGGAACTTTTCATTGTTCAAAAAATTACTGTCTGCATCCTGAATTGTATATTGTTTTCCATTATTCCAATTATTAATTAAATTAGGCCTGTATATCTGGTACGCAAAAAAAAGAGATGCAAGCTCATTTGTAAAGAAAAAGGTTTTTTTTTCTCCTTCCAACAGCCTGTAAATTGCCCATATCAAATTCCGTTGATTAAAAACATTGTCGTTTTCATCTTTTTTTTCTTTAGACAGGTTGTAAGCACATTGCATTAAAAGACCGGCAAGCGGCTTAAAAGATAAAGCTGTCCATATTCCATATCGTTCTGCGCAAGTTTTTTGGATATACTCCTGCAGTCCTTTGGATTCACAGACAATAATGCTGCCGCCTGTCAAAAAACTTCCCTTAGAAGCAGAAACACCTTCAAAGTTTTCTTTGTCAAGAACATCTTTTATAAGCTGATTAGTTAATTTTTCTATAGAAGTATCTGCGTGGATTATCATGAATTTTCCAAATCAAATGAAGCATCCAGTAATAATTTTTGGCCTGTATTATCTCCTACGGTAGTTTCGACATTCCTTAACACTCTGTTAATTGCTTTTGTTCGTTTGCCTACAGTTTCATCAAGGGTGGTGCTTGCTTTGTCAATTTGATCTTTTACCTTTACCAAAATAGTTTCAAAATTTCCAAATTCTTTTTTTACAGCACCTAAGGTATTAAGAATTTCCCCTGTTCCCTTTTCTACAGCAAGGCTCTTAAAGCCAATTTGCAGAGCATTTAAAAAAGCCGCAATAGTAGATGGCCCTGTAACTATTACCTTATGCTCTCTTTGTACGCCTTCAAAAAGTTCAGGATCCCGCACTACTTCCGCATACGCGCCCTCAAAAGGCAAGAACATAATGGCAAAATCCATTGTGTTAGGTGCATCAATATATTTTTCATTTATACTCTTTGCAAAATTCTTAATTGTTCTGGCAAACACCTTACGGGCATCTTCTATCAGTTTTTTATCTCCGCTTTCATAAGCATTATTTAAAGCTTCATAGTCACTTGTTGGCAGTTTGGCATCTATAGGCAGCCAGATAGGTTTATTGCTGTCTTCTTTGCTTGGAATTTTTATTGCAAACTCTACATTGTCATTACTGCCTATCTTTGTTTTTACATTTTTTTCATACTGGCCGGGGCTTAACATTTGTTCTAAAATTGCTTCTAATTGATACTCTCCTAAAACACCTTTTGTTTTTACATTTGACATTACTTTTTTTAGATCCCCAACATCGGAGGCAAGATTTTTCATTTCTCCAAGTCCTTGCTGTACTTGTTCAAGTCTGTCACTTACCTGTTTAAAAGATTCTCCTAATCTGGCCTCCAAAGTTTTTTGCAATTTTTCTTCTACAACTTCCCGCATTTTTTCCAGTTTGCTTTCATTTCCCGTTTGAATATCTTGTAATTTTCTTTCTACTGTTACCCTGTTATGCTCAAGGCTGTCTCTTGTATCTTTGGCAAGCGCTTTAAGCTGTGTATTCATGTGCTCAGAAAAGTTTGTTAAATTTCTTGTTACCCAGTCTGTTAAATTATTTATAGATTTGCTTACTTCCTCTCTGTTATTTTTTAACCCATCTTCTAAAAGTTTAGAAATACCCTGCATTTTATTATCAATTATTCCGGAAATATTGGTAATTTGGGATGACAGTTTAGTTTCTACGGGCGTAAGGGTTTTTATTAATTCGTCTCTATTTTTGGAGAATTCATCCCGGATTCCCGCTTCATTTTTTTCCAGTCTGGCTTTAAAATCGATTAAACTTCTAGTGACATCTTCCTGCGAGCCTTTTTGGCTTTTTAGAGCGGAAAAAATAGCTATAATTATGTTAATTATTGATAAAACAATAAGGGTATATATAAGAAATAAACTGATTTCCATAAGAAGCTCCTTTTTGATATATTATTCCATGTTTTTAAGCCTTGTCAAGGCGGGTGAAATTTGATACATTATAAGAAAGCGAGAGTGGTGGAATGGCAGACACGCTAGACTTAGGATCTAGTGCCTTTGGTGTAAGGGTTCAAGTCCCTTCTCTCGTATGAAAACAAATTTTCATTATTGATAATCAAGAAGTGTAATATCCTCTATCTACATCATTTTTTGAAAATTGATTTCCTCAATCTTTGTGAAAGAAACTCCCAGTATTCCTTAAGGTGTGTAAGAAAAACGCCCGTTTAATTTACCCAATACTTAGAGTATATAATTTTCTTTTAATATTAGCTAGTCTGTTCTTATATTGTTAAGTTCTTCACAAAAGAAACAACCGTTTTACGGCTTACCCCTAACCTGTGGGCTATGTCGCTTTTGGATACTTTTTCACTCAACAACTTGCGTATTTCTTCCTCATGTTCTGAAAGTTTAACATGGGTGGCCTTTCTGCCCTTTGGTCTGCCAAGCACAACACCTTCCGCCCGCTTGCGGACAAGGGCTTCTTTTGTCCTTTGAGAGATAAGCTTGCGCTCTATTTCAGCGGATAAGCCAAAGGCAAAGGCCAGTACTTTTGCCAGAATATCATCTTCCAACCGGTAATTGTCCTTAATTGTCCATATTTTTACCCCTTTTAGCAATAAATAGTTCAATATTGACATAATCATAAGTAGATTTCTGCCAAGGCGGGACAATTCGGAACAAATGATCAAATCATTTGCTTCTGTTTTGGCAAGAAGAGATCCCAGCAAACGTTTTTCCGGCTGTTTGGTTCCGCTGATGGTCTCCTCAATCCATTGATCAATGGTTATATTGTTTTTTAAACAAAACCGTTCCATTTCATACCGCTGATTATCAACCGACTGTTTGTCTGAGCTGATTCTGATGTAACCGTACACCATAGTTTCCTCCTATAAATATTTATGGATAATCGCTATCCTCACGTCATTAATCTTCACTATAAGCGTGTCAAATAAACGGGCGTTTTTTTTACCAATAGAAAAGCCAACAATAAAGGAGCGATAAATGAAAAAAAAGGTGAAAACAATGAAGATTCATAATACACCAAAAAGTGGTATCTTGGCAATACTGAGAGTTTCTAAGCAAAAAGCACTTCACATTGCTTTGCTTGCACTGCTCATTTTTTCTTGTGATTTGTTCCAGCCAAATAACCCTGATTACTGGCAGGAACTGCAAGACGAGGTGACTTATGCCAATGCACCCTATGCACAAGTAAGCATTGGGATTATTTCAGGGTCGTTGTCGGCGGCGCCTACGGAAGCGCCTAGGGAGAAGGTGGGGTATCCGTTTTCGGTGCAGGCTACGGCTAATGCCGGGTATGGCTTTGTCGGCTGGCGTGTGTTGTCTAAGGATGATTGGGATTCACTGGATCAGTCAAGTGCGGCTTTTGAACTTGATTTTATCGATGCAAGTTATGCGGGGAATAATGCGCTGGCGGAGATTAGTGATATGCTGGATGTCAGCGGAAGGCCATCGGGCAGGGCTGAAATAACAGTGTTGACAGAGGATCCTATTGTGATTGTTCCTTATGCTACAATGCAGCCTGCTCTTAGCAGCGCAAGTTATCCGGCAATGAACGCTCAAAGTGTACCTTATGCCAGCAGGATAGAATTACGCTTTGATGCGGCAGTTACAGAAGAATCTTTTAGATGGCAGACATGGGAAACTCCGGCTTTTGAAGGTGATATTAAAAATATAAGTATAAGCGCGGTTAGCGCTCTTGGCGTTCATTACACTCCTGAACAATTGGAACCTCTTTTTGATTTTGAAGACGAACCTCTAAGGGTAACGGCAGACGGCAAGCTTCTTCAGCTTAGGCTTAACCAGTCAAGGATTGGCGCTCCTGTTTCTCTTGATGTTTTTGAAGGTTTAAAAATTACTATTGCTCTGGGAACAGAAATTGAAAGGTTGGGTGCGGAGGGGATTAAAATAATGCCCCGGCAAGAATTGGTATTTACAACAACTACCAATATAATTGTAGTAAATACAAGGCTTAATAGCCTTACGGTAACGGTGGACGGCAATGTTCATGATTTTAGCTCGAATGTAGCATCGGAATTTGATTTTACTATTCCTGCTGTTTACGCGGCGGATACTGTATCCGTTGCGGCTACAGCGTTTCAACCGGGAGCTGTTAATGTAAATGTCAGCGGTGCAGTATCAACTTTGTCAACAGATACAGAGCTTTCCGGGGGAAGGAGTACCATAACTATTACGGTTACGCAAGCTGACGGCGGCGGCGGTCAGAGTATTTACCGGATCAATATCAATAACTATCCTGCAATCACGGCGGCGACGGTTTCTCTGACTCCAACAACGGGGCAGCTTAACGCATCATGGACTCCGGTTGAAGGGGCAAGCGGATATTGGGTTTACTACAATTTGACTAATGATCAGGTTTCGGCTCAAAGGCTTGCCAATGTAGTAGAGGGGACAACGGCGGCTATAACCGGTGCGCCGGGAAGCACACTGTTTGTATGGGTTCAGGCGGTTGCCGGAACTGATGATGCACGTTTGAACAGCCCAACTTTCAGTACAAGCGCTTCTGCAAGGATACTGGGGAGCAACAATACACTTTCACAGCTTAGTGTTGCTACCTACAATATTACTCCTTCGTTTTTTTCCAATACTGAAAATTATGATCTGCTGGAAGATGTGCCTAATAGTACAACAAACCTAACAGTTAATTTTATGCGAGGCGATATAGGGCAGACAGTTGTCTGGCGTATGAACGGCGGCGGAACTTCTGCAAATGTTACAGAGAATTCTTTTACTGCAACAGGCATTACTAATATTGGGCTGAATACTCTTACTATTGTAGTAACCCCGGCGGACGGTAGTACTTCAAAAACTTACACAATTCTTATTTACAAGAGGCCGGCAACTCCTGCATGGGCAGCAACGCCATTGGGCGACCTTACCGGTGACAATGTTCAGGTGAACTGGAGTAACACAGGGGTTACCGGACATAGTGGTTTTGAAGTTTACCGCAGCACTATTAATATTGCAGGAAGCGGTGGTTCAGCGTTAAATGTAACTTCGACAACGGCAACAAGTACTATTGTTGATGGTATTATGGCAAGCAGTGCGTATTACTTTTGGGTGCGTTCTTACACAACTGTAGGGGCGCGGACAGTTTACAGCGAATGGAGCGATTCTCCTCAAACTTTGAATACAGCTTTTACTTTGCAAACACTTAGCGTTGCTACTTATACCGTCACTCCATCGTTCTTTTCCAATACTGAAAATTATGATTTGTTTGAAGATGTGCCTAATAGTACAACAAGTGTAACAGTTAACTTTACACGAGGCGATGCCGGACAGACAATTGTCTGGCGTATGAATGGTGGCGGAACTTCTGAAAATGTTACGGGGACTTCTTTTACTGCGACAGGCATTAATAATATAGGGCTGAATACTCTTACTATTTTAGTAACCCCGGCAGGCGGCACTACTTCAAAAACGTATACGGTTCGTATTTATAAAAAGCCGGCAACTCCTGCATGGGCAGCTACGCCATTGAGCAATTTTACCGAAAACAATGTTACAGTGAACTGGAGTAATACAGGAGTTACCGGACACAATGGTTTTGAAGTTTACCGCAGCACTATTGCTACTGCAGGAAGCGGCGGTATGGTTTTTGATGTAAATTCGACAACAGCAGCATCAAGAAGTATTGATGTTGCTGCAAACAACTTTTATTACTTCTGGGTGCGTTCTTACACAACGGCAGGGGCGCGGACAGTTTACAGTGAATGGAGCGCTTCCCATCAAACTTTGAGTACGGCTTTTACTTTGCAAACACTTAATGTTAATACTTACACTATGACTCCTTCATTCTTTTCCAATACTGAAGATTATGAGTTGCTGCAAGATGTGCCTAATAATACAACAAGCGTAACAGTTAACTTTACACGAGGTGATACCGGACAAACAGTTACCTGGCGTATGAATGACGGCGAAGCTTCTGCAAATGTTACGGGTAATCCTTTTACTGCGACAGGTATAACAAATATTGGGCTGAATACGCTTTATATTACGGTAACCCCGGCAGGTAGCAGTGCTTCTAAAACGTATACTATCCGTATTTATAAGAGGCCGGCAACTCCTGCATGGGTGGGAGATACATCGACATCATCATTGGGCGAATTTACCGGTAGCGATGTTATTGTGAACTGGGATAACTCTGGGGTTACAGGGCACAGTGGTTTTGAAGTTTACCGCAGCACTATTAATACTGCGGGAAGTGGTGGTTTAGCATTTAATGAAACTTCACCAACGGCAACAAGTACTATTGTTGGCGGTATTTTGGCAAATAGTGCGTATTACTTTTGGGTTCGTTCTTACACAACTGAAGATGCGCGGACAGTTTACAGCGAATGGAGCGCGTCCCCTCAAACTTTGAATACAGCTTTTACTTTGCAAACACTTAGCGTTGATTCTTATACCATGACTCCATCGTTCTTTTCCAATACTGAAGATTATGATCTGTTGGAAGATGTGCCTAATAGCACAACAAGTGTAACAGTTAACTTTACACGAGGCGATCCCGGACAGACGGTTGTTTGGCGTATGAATGGCGGCGGAACTTCTGCAAATGTTACGGGTAATTCTTTTAATGCAGGTATAACAAATATTGGGCTGAATACTCTTACTATTACAGTAACCCCGGCGGGCGGCAGTACTTCAAAAACTTATACTATCCGTATTTACAAGAGGCCTGCGGTTCCTACATGGGCAGCTGCGCCGTTGAGCGGTATTTCCCAGACTATAGTTCATGTAAACTGGGACAGCACCGGAGTTGCCGGGCACAGTGGGTTTGAAGTTTATCGTGGTACTAACCCTGACGCGCAAATTGGCGGTATGGCATTTGATGTAGATTCTTCAACAGTAACATCAAGAGAGATTCCTATTGCCACAAATAATTTGTATTACTTTTGGGTGCGTTCTTACACAAATGCAGGAACACGGAAAATTTACAGTGATTGGAGTACATCTTCTATTACTTTGAGTACGGTTTCTACTTTGCAAGCGCTTAGTGTTACCGGTAGCACCATGACCCCATCGTTCTTTTCCAATACTACAAATTACACTCTATTGGAAGATGTGCCTAATAATGTAAACAGCGTAACAGTTAATCTTGAACTGGGCGCTGACGGGCAGACAGTTGTATGGCGTATGAATACAGGTGCGGTTTCTGCAAATGTTACGGGTAATTTTTTTACTGCAACGGGCATAACAAATATTGGGCTGAATACGCTTTACATTATGGTAACCCCTGCGGGCAGCAGTGTTACAAATACTTATAGTATTAATATTTATAAAAAGCCGGCAACTCCTGCATGGGCAGCTACGCCATTGAACATTTCTACAGAAAGCAATATTACAGTGAACTGGAGTAACACAGGGGTTACAGGGCACAGCGGGTTTGAAGTTTACCGAGGCACTATTGCTACTGCGGGAAGCGGCGGTATGGCATTTAATGCCGCATCAGGAATAACATCAATGAGTATTGATGTTGCTGCAAACAATTTTTATTACTTCTGGGTGCGTTCTTACACAACGGCAGGAGCGCGGACAGTTTACAGTGATTGGAGCGCGTCCCCTCAAACTTTGAGTACGGCTTTTACTTTGCAAGCGCTTAGTGTTACCGGTAACACTATGACTCCTTCATTCTTTTCCAACACTGGAGATTATGAGTTGCTGCAAGATATACCTAATAATGCAACAAGCGTAACAGTTAACTTTACACGGAGTGATGCCGGACAAACAGTTACCTGGCGTATGAACAGCGGTACAAATTCCGCAAATATTGCAGGAACGGAATTTACTGCGACAGGTATCAATAATATAGGGCTTAATACTCTCTATATTACAGTAACCCCGGCAGGCGGCACTATTTCAAAGGTTTACACGATTAGTATTTACAAGAAGCCGGCAACTCCTGCATGGGCAGATGAGCCGTTGAGCGATATTTCTCAGACTAATGTTGTGGTGAACTGGAGTAACAACGGGGTTACAGGACACAGTGGTTTTGAAGTTTACCGCAGTACTAGTACTACTGCAGGAAGCGGCGGGGTGGCGCTTAATGCTTCATCGGGAGCAACATCAATGACTGTTGAGATTGCCGCAAATACTTCTTATAACTTTTGGGTGCGTTCTTACAAAACTGAAGGAGCGCGGACGGTTTACAGTGATTGGAGTACTTCTCCTCAAACTTTGAGTACGGCTTTTACTTTGCAAACACTTAGCGTTGATTCTTACACCATTTCTCCATCGTTTTTTCCAAACACTGAAGATTATGAGTTGCTGCAAGATGTGCCTAATAGTGCAACAAACCTAACTGTTAACTTTACACGAAACGATCCCGGACAGCAGGTTGTCTGGCGTATGAATGGCGGCGGAACTTCTAATGTTACGGGTAATTCTTTTACTGCGGACATCTCTAATATTGGGCGGAATACTCTTAATATTTTAGTAACCCCGGCGGGCGGCAGTACTACAAAAACTTACACTATCTATATTTATAAGAAGCCTGCGGCTCCTACATGGGCAGATGCGCCGTTGAGTGGTATTTCCCAGACTATAGTTCATGTAAACTGGGACAGCACCGGAGTTACCGGGCACAGTGGGTTTGAAGTTTACCGTGGGACTAACCCTGACGCGCAAATTGGCGGTATGGCATTTGATGTAGATTCTTCAACAGAAACATCAAAAGAGGTTTCTATTGCCGCAAATAATTTGTATTACTTTTGGGTTCGTTCTTACAGTACTACTGTAGGAGCGCGGACAGTTTACAGTGATTGGAGTGCATCTTCTGTTACTTTGAGTACGGTTTCTACTTTGCAAGCGCTTAGTGTTACCGGCAACACCATGACTCCGTTATTTTTTTCCAATACTACCAATTACGATCTATTGCAGGATGTTCCTAACGATGTAGACAGCGTAACGGTTAATTTTACACGGGGCGCTGACGGGCAGACGGTTGTGTGGCGTATGAACACAGGTGCAACTTCCGCAAATGTTACGGGTAATTCTTTTACCGCGACAGACATAACAAATATTGGATTGAATACGCTAACTATTATGGTAACTCCTGCGGGCAGCAGTGTTACAAATACTTATAGTATTAATATTTACAAAAGACCTGCAACTCCCACTTGGGCGGATACGCCTTTAAGCAATTTTAGCGAAGGTAGTGTTCAGGTGAACTGGATGCTATCAGGGGTTACCGGACACAGCGGCGTAGAAGTGTACCGAAGCACAATCAGCACAGCGGGAAGCGGCGGTCTGGCAGTCGATGCTCCTTCGTCAACAGCGACAAGTACCATAGTCGGCGACTTATTGCCTAACAACTCGTATTTCTTTTGGGTTCGCTCTTACAAGAACGAAGGAACAAGAAAGGTCTATAGCCAATGGAGCGCATCTCCTCAAACATTAAGCACGTCAGTAACATTGAGCACTTTTTCCATTAAGGATATTACAGCGGATGTTGATTATCCCGCAGGCGGAGCCACGGAGTTTCTATTGGAATTAGACTACGCTCCAACCCATAGCCTTGCAGTTACCGCTAACCCTGCAAGCTCAGCCGCCAAAGCGGAAATTATAGCCGGGGACGACACTATCAGTTTTTCTGGTACTACCGGAACCATTAACTGGGATGAGGCGAACAGCACGAGTTTTTCGGTGAAGGTTACTTCACAGCATCCATCTTATACCCAAGACTATACCGTAACTGCTACACGCCCCGTGATAGTTCAGCTTTCGGGAACAGTCACCGTTACCAAGCCCAGCGACCGTGTGATAAACCTTGTTACCGTAACGGCGCGTAAAGGCAGCCACACAGGGACGGATATAATAGGGATGGCAACCGCAACGGTTACGACAGGCTCTCTCGAATCGGGAGCTTCGGCAGTTTGCTCATGGACCATAAACGCACTCTCGTCTGATGTCGTAGGTGAAACTTCAGTGTACTGGACAGTTTCTATATTCGACACTGACGGCTACATGTATACCTCGCAGTCAACCAGTAACCATTCCCCAATTACTTCTGCCGGTTTATCGGGGGTCAGCCGCTCTATAGCAATTTACAGTGTTACAGCGCCAACGACAAGCGGTGGTACGATAAGCGCACAGCGCCCCGCATATCAACAGGGCGAAATTGTTACCTTGACCAGTATGCCAGCACAAAACTATATTTTCAGCGGTACGCCGCAGGTAAGCCCTTCTGTGTCTCTGACGCAAAGCGGGAACAATTTTAACTTTCCCATGCCTGCAAATAATGTAACGGTAACTCTTGCGGCAAGCGGCGCAACTAATAGATTTTTATGCACAGACGCTACATTGAGCGGTTTAGAGCTGTCAAATTTAAGCAGCGATTTGGTGTTCTCATCATTTACAACGAATTATACGGTCAGCACTAACGCAGTGGGTACGGAAAGCACAACGGTAACACCGACAAAAAATAATCCCGGCACAATTACGGTAAACGGCGCAGCCACTACAAGCGGCACTGGAAGAACCATTACAACTAACACCGGCAGAAATACCATTGCCGTAGTGGTAACACCCGAATCGGGAAGCCCGGTAACCTATAATATTACCGTCAACAGAAGCCCTGCTGCGCCTGTCGGAGCAATCACTCTTGAAGCGGGGTATGATCGCGTAACGGCTTCATGGACAGCGGTGCCGAACGCTGACCGTTATGAGATTGAGTACAGCACATCGCCTGTTTTTGCAACAGTAACAAATCTTGCCGCTTCCGGCACTTCGTTTCCAATTATGAATTTAGAGCAGGGGAGACGGTATTATGTGCGTGTCCGTGCAAGCAAGGACTATGTGAGTGGCGAATATACTTCAAACATAATAGGAAGCGTCCCAGGTCTTGCGGAAAATTACACAGAACTTAAGGCTATGACTACGCAGGTTTCCGCCGGCGGAACGATTTATTTATCATCAAGCGGAACTTTCGATGTAGACAGCGCTCTTACTATTGTTAATGGCAAAAACATTACCTTGATCCCCCATAACGGCATAAACCCCGACCGCGGTACTGTAACCTTAAAACGGGCAAACGGATATAACGGTGTGCTTATAAATGTTGAAGCTGGCGGAAGATTAAACTTACGAAACACTAAAACATCAGGCGGAACGCTTATCATTGACGGTGGGGCAGTACCGACATTTACGACTGTTAATGTTGAGGGAACCAATGTTAATTATATGTCAGGGATTAATGAAGATACTAGCCTTACCGCAATAAATCCGGCAGTGGAAGTGGGCGGGACTATGACTATTTATGACGGCGTGTTTATTCAGAATAATTATAATAGTGCGGCATGGTCATCTACTTCAGGCACAGGCGGCGGCGGCGGTGTGAGTATTTGGAGCGGAGGAAGCTTTACTATGGAAGGCGGCACAATCCGGCAAAACTATGCATACATTGGGGGCGGCGTTATTGTTAATGCAGGAAACGGAACAAATACCACAAGCTTTACCATGAAAGGCGGAGAAATTAAAACAAATTTTGCAGCACAACAAGGAGGCGGAGTAACTTCCCGTGCCTGTATTCTTGAGTTAAGCGACGGGGAAATCAGTTATAATTACATTGGTTCTACTTCCGTAAATAATGGCTCTGGTTGGAATTTTATGGATGCGTTCTATACGTTTACGCAATTTAATGAATCGTTTATAACTAACAATATAAAGAGTAACTTATCTACTGATATCCAAGTAAATTCCAGAGTGCCGGGACTGGTAACAACTGCTACTCAACTGAATGCATTAATTAGCCAGATTCCCGAATCTGGAACGATCTATTTACAAGGTTCAATAATGATTGACAGAAGAGACTACATAATTACTATTCCTAACGGTAAAACCATTACCTTGATTCCCCATGAGAACAGTACTCCGGACAGTCCTGCAGAACTGTATCGTTATCCAAACTATAGAGATGAGCTTATCAATGTTAATGCGGGAGGAACGCTTAAATTGCGAGGTAACAATAACACAGGAGAGACTCTTCTTATAGACGGCAGAGTAAACTCCCTCTCGGGTGGTAGTGCTGACTGGAAACCGGATGATGACGGCTACATGAAAGGATCAACCCTTCCAACTGTCGGAGGTTATATGGCCAGTAGAGCACTGGTTCATATATACGGAACTATGAATATGTATGATGGTGTATCTATCCAGAATAATTACAATGATATGTCGTTTAATCCTCCAGGTCAAGGCGGCGGCGGCGGTGTGACTATTTTTGGCGGAGGCACTTTCAACATGGCAGGAGGCATAATCCAGAAAAATTGTGCAGCGTACGGAGGCGGCGTTATGATAAATTTCAATGATGGACCAAGCGGCGCTACCTTTACTATGACAGGCGGGGAAATAAAAAATAATTTGGCATATATACGCCGCTACGGTGCAACAACTGAAAACAAAGGCGGCGGAGTATATTCCCGAACCTGTACTGCTACAGTAACCGGAGGCTCAATCACCTATAATTCTGTTGAATGGGACGACGCTACTATCGGCAGCGGCTGGCATGCAGAGGTTACTTCGGACACGGACTTGGGCGGCGTTAATAAAGATTTTATAACTAAAAACCGTAACGCTGCAAGACCGGATGATACTTTGCAGGTTAATGCTGGTTGGTGATGGGGGAGAATGAAGAATTTAACCACAGAGTGGCACAGAGTTTCACAGAGGGGGAGGAAGAGTGCGGACAACGGCTCTGTGCAACTCTGTGTCCTCTGTGGTTAAAAAAAAATTTTTTAGGGAGATGAGGGATGTTAGATAGTTACGAGCTAAGATTGCAGACAACAAAGATATTAACTGCTGTCTGCATATCCGAATTACGCAAGATTATTACTTTCTTTTTCTTGTTGTTTTTCACGCCAGTCAAGAACGCTGCCCCAAATTATAAGAGGGACAACACAAGCAACCATGAATACAGCAACCCACATATCTACTCCTTATCTATTATAGTTTTCTTTGAAGTCCATCTTATACCAATTACGCCGCAAACTATAAAGACAACAAAGCCAATAGCTATTAGTACATACTGCGGCAATTCGCCTCGTAATATACCACCAAGAATGAAGCTGGCAAAAGTCAATTTTGCCACATCAAGCATTAACTTCCCAACATTTTCTTTTGCATTTGATTCTACTTTTTTCACTCTTAACAGCCTCCTAAGACATAGTATAAATCAGTATGGGGCAGGCGTCAAGAAGATAATTAATAAAAACCATATAAAAGAGAGAGGAATGAAGAATTTATCACGCAAAGACGCGAAGGTGCAAAGGGAAGATGGCGGACGAAGGCTTGGCGGCTTGGCGTATTTGCGTGAGGGAAAAATTGGGAGAGATATGAATTTAAAGGTTCAAATCGGAGTGGGAGCCAGTACGATGGAAAGTAACTTTACCTATTTTTTTATCAGGTTCATAAATAAGAACCCAATCACCCTGAATATGGCAATCATAAGCCCCTTTCCATTTACCGTGAAGCGGATGGTTGCAGTATTTTGGCGGCAGAGGCTGTTCATTGATGATCATGTCCATAACCTCACGAAGCTTGAGTATTTGCTTGCCTTGTTTTTTCATCAATTCGTATTGTTTTTTGAAAGGTTTTGTAAAAGTTGGTTTAAGCATGGATCAATCGTCATCATCCTTTTCCAAGTCTTCCCACATCTCATCAAGAGAATTGTACCATTTTGCCGGAATTTCACCTCTCATCATGGCACGACCTTCTTCGATGGCGGCGACAGTCTCGGCATTATAACGCGGGTTCCCTGTTTCAGGGTCGATATTTCTGGCGCAAATGGGGCAATCATGCAAGGCGGCAGCTTTAGGAGCCGTGGCAAAGGTAACATTTATCCTTCCTGCCGGAATTTCACGAGGCACTTTAATGGTACGGCGGTCAGCCGTTATTTCTACGGTTTGTGTCATTGTCATGTTTTAAATATAACGCAAAAAGCAGCGTTGGGCAAGAGAGGGATGAAGAATTTATCACGCGAAGACGCGAAGGCGCAAAGGGAAGATGGCGGTACTTGCAGCGAAGCTTCTAGCACAACAACTCTGTGCAACTCTGTGGTTGATTATTATTTTTTTGGGGGGATGAGGGGAGATATGAAAAGTAAAATAAACTTATACAGAAGCGAGGGCAAGTTCCTTGCTAACCAGTTCATCAATGATCTGGACAGGGCTTTTATTTACTGCTTTTGCCTTTGTCAACAGATATTGAATGGTCATGTTCTTCAGCCCGGAAATACGGATTTCTCTTTGGCTAAGCCAGCCACTGCCGTCGGGACCAAGAGTAATTTTGTTATTGGCGATATATTCGGTAAGCGCCAACGCTTCTTCATCAGTCATTCTTGCCATAATTTCCTCCTAAAGACCAATCATTTCTATAAAACTATCGCGAGCTTTCATTGCGTGAAAGACATAAATTGTATTATCGTCAATCGGATTATACACAACTTCAAGAGGATTTCCGGCACGGTCAAAACCTATAACACCGTATTTTTCAGGAAGTTCCTCAATGATGGTATCTTTTATCTTGGTGTTAAGGGCATTCAAAATGTCCTCTTTACTGATGCCGTGATGAAACGCCGCTTTGTTGAATTCAACGAAAAAATCCATACATTAAATATACCGCAAAAAACGGCAGAAAGCAAGGGGGGAAATTGGTGAATAGGGATTTAAAGAGTTTAACCACAGAGTACTGGCATGCTGCGCAAGCATTGGAGTTTCACAGAGGAAGAGGAAGATTGCGGTACTTGCAGCGTAGCTTCCAGCACAAGAACCTCTGTGCAACTCTAAGCAACTTTAGTTGCAGTACTCTGTGGTTGATTATTATTTTTTAGGAGATGAGGGAAGAGATGTTAATACAATTCAGAATGAGAGCCGGTACGGTGGAAGACTATTTCTTTGGTAGATTTTTCAATACGGTAGATAAGAAGCCAGTCCGGTTCAACATGACATTCCCACTTCCCTTTGTAATTTCCTTTCAAAGGATGATTTTCATGTTTCGGCAAAAGCGGCTTTTCGTTGATAAGCATACTCATAACCTCATCAAGGTTTCTCATATCCTTGTTTTGCTTTTTTACAAGCTTTCGGTCTTTCTTGAATTGACCGGTAAAAATTGGATTCAACATTGTTTAGTCGTCCGCATCCAAATCTACAAGCATTTCTTCAAGAGAATTGTATCTTTTTGCAGGTATCTCGCCCCGGAGTATCGCATCGCCTTCTTCAATGGCGGCGATGGTTTCGGCATTATAAAGCGGCTCACCGGTAATAGGGTCGCGGAGTTTGGCGCAAATAGGGCATCCATTAGAGGCGGCGGGTTTTGGAGCCGGGGTAAAGGTAATTATTGTAGCCCCAGACGGAATTTCACGAGGTACTTCAAGGGTAATCCTGCGCCTGTTAGCAGGTATTTCTACAGTTTGTGTCATTGTCATGTTTTAAATATAACGCAAAAAGCAGCGTTGGGCAAGAGGGGGATGGAGGTTGATTATTATTTTTTAGGAGGCAGCTTTTAATTCTATGTTAAGTTTGAAACCAAGATTTCCAAGTGTCTTAACCACAGTCCCAAATGCGGGATTACTGCCGGGGGAAAGTGTTTTATACAGACCTTCGCGCGAAACTTTCAGATCGGCGGCAACTTGTGCCATGCCTTTTGAACGGGCAAGGGCATTGAGAACGCTTAGAAGAAAGTCAATATCATTTTCCTCAAGGGCAACCGAAAGATGGGCGATTACATCTTCTTTTGTTTCTATAAATTCCGCCATGTCCCATTTACTCGTTTTCATCGTCTTCTTCTTTCATTATAGCAGGCATATTTTGATTGTAATATATATATTACAAACTGTCAAGAGGATTTTAATGACAGAGGAATTGTTAATGAAAAGATTTGACCTGATTAAAATCATATACTAAATACTAATGTTCATTACAATTCCCAAGGGTTTAACAGACCAATTCCTTCGATATCATTAAAAACCTTTGTGTTTTTAGTAACAAGAATCATGTTATGCAATAAAGCTGTTGCGGCTATCTGTGAATCTAAGCCGGAAAGCGTTCTTTTTGCCCTTGCTCTCATTTTTCCCCATTCCAATGCTAATTCTGAATCTATTGAGATAATACGGTTTTTAAACATTTCCATAGTTTTTGAATAAAGACATACCGAGAGTTCGTGTTTTTTCTTGCTCATAGGAAGCCTTTCTATTCCATAGCAAAGTTCCCCAATAGTAATAGCCGAAATATAAAATCTTTCTAGTGGAGTTGAATCTATAAAAGCTTTTACATTTGGATTGTATTGGGGTTTATACATTTCGGATATAACATTAGTGTCCAAAAGATATTTCATAAATCAACTTCCCTCATTGGATCAGGATACCTAGGCATTAATTCCAACTCCACCCCATAAAATGGAGAATTTTGGAAAAAATCAAAAAGCGATTGTTTTGGGGTTGTTATATTCATATACTCATCGTAAGAGATAACGACCGCTGTTTCTTTTCCATGAACAGTGATAATTTGAGGTTTAGAGGCCGTTGCTTTTACTACATCGCTAAATTTTGCTTTTGCTTCCTGTAACTGCCAACTGGTTCTGTGTTTAGGTTTGCTTTCCCTTTTTAATGATTGTTTCATTATTTCCCCTTGGATAATCTGACTAGTATAACCATAATATTTCAGACAATTTTTGTCAATAATAGTTTAATACCTTCTCTTGCTATTTTACGCTCAAGTATTGCATGCATTTTTCGAATATGAAAACAGTTCTATGGAAAAAGCTATTGATAAAATATTGAAGATACGATAATATAGACCATACATAGGGAAAAATATTTTCCCTAAATTTTTTACAGAGGAGTTTATTATGGAGAAGCGAATTGACAAGGTTTTGTTTACCATTGTAGGTGCATGGCTTTTCGGGGCTGTTGGAGTTGACAGGTTTATGAGAGGTCAAGTTGGGTTGGGAATTCTGAAACTTCTTACGGCTGGTGCATTTGGTGTTTGGGCTCTAATTGATCTAATTATAGCTCTTACCAAACTTGGCAGCTACGATAAAGAATTTGTCTTTATTGATGGGAAATGGCAGAAATAATTGAGACCACCACTAGGAGGATATAAGACTGGTACGTTTTTAATTGCCAGTCTTCCTCCTCAGGTTGTAAAACTCATTCGGGCTCCAAATATTTTTGAATAGGACACTAAACGGTATCTTCCTGCTATTTCCCGAAAGGCTGCTGTCTTACCATCACCAGCCCACCTGCGTTATATAAAAAACAGAAATTTATATAAAAATAAGGAGAAAAAAATGAAAATTCGTACAAAGCTTTTAGGCGGTTTTTCTATTGTTGCCGTAATAGGGATTATTCTTGGTGCACTTGGGTTATACAACAACGAAAACCTTGTTTCTTTATCCGAGGATGTTCTTCAATTAGCGGAGACAAGAACAACAATCTCCTCAATATTAAATTCGCACTATATATGGAGACACGGCTTGTCCGAGACTGTGTATTCCGGGGCAGAATTTACCGGCTCGCTTGATTCCAATAACTGCTCTTTGGGCAGATGGTTTAACAGCGATGCAATACTTGCACTAACCGATCCTGAAGTTGTTTCACATTTTGACGAGATCATAGATCCTCATCATTTTATTCATTCTAAAGCAGGGGAAATTATCAATCATCTTAATAATGGAGAAGATGAAGAAGCGTTAAAGAAATTTCACGATGAAGTTTTACCAAATACACTGAGTGTCATATCCGGGCTGGAGGCAATGCAGGACAGATACAGTGATTTAGTTCATGATACAATAACAGAAATCCACCAAAAAGGTTTAACATTTGAAAAAATAATCATAATCGTCATCATTGCTGCAATAATAATAAGCATTGTCTTAACAATAATTATCACATCGATTATTGCAAAACCAATAATCAAGATAGCAGATGTCACGAAAATTGCCGCCGAAGGTGACCTTACAAAAAGCATTAATATCAATACAAAAGACGAAATGGGAAATCTTGCCCGTGACTTTGACTTTACTCTTGAAAAAATAAAAACTCTTGTTCTTGGTATAAAAAGCGAGTCGGATAAATTATCAGATATTGGCGTGAATCTTTCCAATGATATGACCGAAACCGCAGCAGCTATCAATGAAATTACAGCCAATATCAACAGCATCAAGGATAGGGTAATTGTTCAAAGCAATAGCGTTACTCAGACTGATGCCACAATGGAACAAATTGCCTCAAATATTAATAAACTTAACGGTCATGTTGAAAAGCAGTCAGCCAGTGTCTCACAGTCATCATCAGCAATTGAACAGATGATTGCCAATATTCAATCTGTTACCAAGACACTAATTAGCAATAGTGAAAATGTAGAGGAGCTTACTGCGGCTTCCGAGGTAGGCCGTGCCGGACTTCAGGATGTTGTTGCAGATATCCAGGAAATTGCCAGAGAATCTGAAGGGCTGCTGGAAATCAATGCCGTTATGGAAAATATCTCAAGCCAGACCAATTTACTTTCGATGAACGCTGCTATTGAAGCTGCCCATGCAGGAGAAGCAGGAAAGGGTTTTGCGGTAGTTGCAGACGAAATCCGTAAATTGGCGACAAGTTCCGGCGAGCAATCCAAGACCATCAGTGATGTACTAAAAAAGATAAAAAGCTCAATAGACAAAATAAAAAATTCTACAAACAATGTTCTGCAAAAATTTGAAGCAATTGATTCCGGTGTTAAAACTGTAGCGCAGCAGGAAGAAAATATCCGCAACGCAATGGAAGAACAAGGCGAAGGAAGCAAGCAGATACTGGAAGCTATAGGGCTTGTAAATGAAATTACTCAACGGGTAAGAAACGAAACACAAGAAATGTTGGAAGGAGCTAGGGAAGTAAGCAAAGAAGCCCAAAACCTAAAAAATACAACACAGGAAATAACAGGCGGCATGAACGAAATGGCTTCCGGGGCAGATCAAATAAATACGGCGGTAAACAAGGTAAACGGACTAACCGTAGAAAACCGCGATAGCACCGATCATTTGATTAAAGAAGTTTCCCGCTTTAAGGTTAAGTGATAATGGTTG
>Ga0099364_10003954_pt1 | contig 22624 bp, 22 predicted proteins | sample TergutTh196P3_FD_73070 | JGI IMG/M metagenome (GOLD analysis project Ga0099364, IMG submission 73070) | Microcerotermes parvus P3 segment gut microbial communities from Pointe-Noire, Republic of the Congo - Th196 P3 | ecosystem: Host-associated > Arthropoda: Insects > Digestive system > Gut ...
TGCAAAATTGCAAACACGGCGGTGTCCGTATAGGCTTTGAATCGACGGGAAATTATGCGGTTAATCTTAAGAATTTCCTTGATAAACTCGGCTTTGAGTATATGGAAATTAATCCTTTTCTCATCAAGGAATTTGTAAGAAGCAAGTCGCTCCGTAAAACCAAAACGGACAAGCTCGACGCTAAAGCGATTGCCGAATACATGCTGTCAAACGACTACAGAACCGCTCAATCTTCCTCTTACAGCACGTCTGAACTAAAAAGGCTTACTCGTTTCAGAAGTGATTTAGTCAAGCAAAAAAGCCGTTATTTAATTGCGTTGACGAATGTTCTTGATTGTGCGTTCCCTGAATTTAAGCCGCTTTTCGGCAATAGATTCACCGTCACATCGCTATATATTTTAGCACATTATTCATCGCCCGAAGCTATTGCCAATATGAACTCACGGTCGTATGATAATCTGCGAAAAATATCAAGGGGTAAATTTTCGTTGGATAAGTTTGTTCAGCTTAAAAATTTGGCGAAAAATACCGTGGGGGTTTTCAATAAATGTCACGAAATTGAGCTTGAAACTTTACTTGATTTAATCGCTCAGCTCGAAAGCAAAATCAACAGCGTTGAAGCGGAAATCACGCAAATGGTTGAATTTCTTAACCCGCCAACCCTTTCAATTAAGGGTGTTGGTGCAATATCGGCGGCTGTCATCGTTTCCGAGTTTGGCGATTTTTCTCGTTTCGACAGCCCTGATAAAATGCTGTCTTTTGCAGGGCTTGAACCCGGTTACTTTCAATCGGGAACGTCAGAACATAACGGGCGTATGGTCAAACGAGGTTCTTCTCATCTGCGAAACGCCTTAATCACTTGTGCCCGAGCTATCCGACTTCACAACGAAACTTTCGCTACATATTTTCACAAGAAAATCGGCGAGGGCAAGCAGTTTAACATCGCTATCAGCCACGTTGCCAAGAAATTAATCCGCCTCATCTACGCCTTAGAAACCAAAGGTGTGATGTTTGACCCAAACCTTTGCAAATAACTTAACTTTTTTAAAAATCGCTCTTCCGAGGGCTTGCTTTGCCATGCTCTTTTTTATATTTGTAAACAAAGTGTTAATTATGTTGGTTTCCTATTGACTTATGATAGTTAGTCACCTCCTGTTGGTTCAACTTTGCTTTATCAAGCACGTTTTTGAAAACACACCTTAGCGCGTTTACGGCGAAGTCCGCACTCTTTTTGCTGATTTCGCCTTTTTGTAGCCGTTCGTTAATGCCGTCTGAAATAAAAAGAACGGCGGCTTTTAATTCTTCAAATGCGGCGGGGTTATGCTCAAGCTTTTTCTCCCAAAGCATCGAATAAAACGGCGCGAATATGAGCATCGACTTCTTGACTAAATCCTCAGGTTTATACTCTTCAAGCCGCTTTGTCGGAACTGTGTACGCCGCCGTACTGCCATCGGGCAGATTAAGTTCTATAGACAGCTCACGGGGCGTTTTCTCATCGCTTCGCAGGTAAAAAACAACTGTTTTCGGGAAATCTAATTTAAGATAATCCTTTCCCTGTGTTTTTCCGTGTTGCATAGCGACACGATAAGCGTATTCAAATACCCGCAGGGTTATTGTTTTATCGGGTGATGATTGTATTTCGATGTGATACATACTCTCGCCGCCGATGCGAAGTACCGAATCCGAACGCCGCTCTTCGCCGTCCGCATGGCTTTCTGTCGCTAATCTTATAACCTCACTGTTGCGGGGGTAATCACGCTGAAACAACTCATTAATAAGCTCTATAATATCCTCGCCTGTGAATCCGTCAAGCGTTTCTTTAAACGTCCCGTCATAGCTGATATTTCTACCCATTTTTATGACCCATGTCCTTTGCACACAAAAAAGTGTTTTGAAAGTTTGGTTCTCCCTGATAACCTCGGCATTGCTTTCAAACTTGCGTCCTCTCACGGAGGATTTCTCCGTCTAATCCTATTCTATCATGTTTTTTTCAAAAAGTCAACCTCGTTTTTGTGGGGTGCGATGTCTTCATCGCACCGAAAAAACACGAAACATCTGCTAATTGCGGCGTGTGGCGAACCTGTTAATTTTATTATTTTTAGTCCGATAGAAATTCAAGAAACCGCCGCTTGTCATTTTCGGTTAAATTTCCAATAGGGGTTTTGTCTTTGAAGGTTGACATTGACAAAGTAATCAGCGTACCTGTATCAATGTAGGACTTCATCAACAGCCCGGCTTGCTCCCAGTCTTCAATTTTAAAGTATTGCGCCTGTATAGAGCCTCTCTTGCCTTCGTACTTTGTCGTAATCTGATAAACATCAACAGACCCATCGCCCAATATGAACGCCAACACAGGGCGGTTTTTACCGCCGCCATCCCACGACATATAAGTTATGAAAATATCAAAGGGCTTCATCAACCGTTCACCGCCCATTCGTAGATGTCGGGGTATTTTTCCTTGTCGATAATCACTTCTCCGTTCTCGTTGGTGGGAAGTGCGACTCTTTTGGGATTTCGCTTTAAAGCCGCCGCCACTATCTGTTCGTCTAGCGAAAGCGCAGCCGCAGGTTGAAACGGTAAACGCTGTTCTTTTATGACTTGCCTGTAAAACATATCAATCGCCGTTGTTTGGTCTATACCCATGCTTCCTAAAATGTGATTGGCAAGTGTTTTTACATTTGAATCAATTTTGACGTTCACGCTTGATTTAGTATTTACGTTATTCATGAATTATCACCTCGAATATATTATAGCACAATAACACGCCATTGTCAACATTTCGGTTGATTTTATTACCACACCCGCCCCGAAAAGTCAACCCCCGTTTTTGTAGGGTGCGATGTCTTCATCGCACCGCGCCATCGCACCGCAAATTCGCACCCGTAGGGGACGCCGCCCACGGCGTCCCGCTAATTCACGCTCTCAATTTTTTCTTGACAACCCCTTAGAATTAAAATAAAAAAGCCGTCTGCGGTTCAAAAAAAGCAGACGGTTTTTTGTTGTTTTATTTGAGAAATAACAGTTTGTTATACGGTTTGATATATGACTTCGCCTGTCTTGATAACGTGTTCGACAAAACCGCTCGGGTCTTGCGTTTCGTCTAACAAGTGCGGCTCAATGTCAAGAAAAAGCTTGTTTCTTCGTATTTTCTGCAACAATATACGAGCGTTGTACCAATCCTCGCCGTCAACACCCCTCACTAATACCGCTATATCAATATCACTTTCATCGTGAGGGTTTCCATTGACATAAGAGCCAAAGAGTATTATTTTATTGGGGGTCAAAACCTTTTTAACGGCTTCGGAATACTCTCTTGCTATCTCCCTAACTTTTCCTTTATCCAACATAGAAAACCCTCCGTTTCCTTAAAAATTTTTGTTATTCTTTGGGCAGTCATTGTTTTTGCGATGTTAGTTTTATAATCGGGGTAACGAGCTTCGATATTAAGGGGATTGAGTTCCTCTAAATAATCTAATTGTGCTTCTGATAAATCATCATAAATACCGCCCCGTTCCGCAAGTTTTGATAAATCGTGTATTCGCGGCGGGACTTCGGTAGTAACGTTTGCAACAACAGCTTTTAATGCCTTTTCCGCTATTTGGTGACAGAAGAACCCTGTGTCTAAATATTGCTTGCCATTTAATAATAGCCTTGCCGAAACCATGTTATCATCACATAAGCCAAGCCAGTATTCTACTTTATCCAATACTTTCAACCCCGCTTTCATTATTATGCTTATATTCTACCACACCCGCCCCCAAAAGTCAACCCCCATTTCGTAGGGTACCCCGCCCACGGCGTCTCGCAAATCCACGCCCTCAATTTTTTCTTGACAACCCCTTAAAATCATGATATAATAGCCCCATAGGTAAAATCTTTGTAAGTCATTAAAATTTCACGAAAGGACTTGACTTTTATGCAAAAATTAGGGAAAACCTCCCACACCCCTCGCATTATCTCGGCAATAATAACACTCACAATCTTCATCTCAATCTCAACCTTCACCACGCTGAATGTTTCGGCGGCGGAGACTCCTTGCGGAGACCCGAACTGCTTACAACGGCAAGACCCCTGCACCACCCCCGCCGATTACAGTTGCAACGACTACCAAAAGTTAGTAGCCTTTGCAAATCAAGGTAATAACCTTGCAGCGCTCGGTTGGGATTTGGGAAACCCCGGAAATTGGTACGGAGTTATTTGGTCTTACAACGGCTACCTCGGACTGTACGAAGCTCGGGACATTAATATTCGTGATAGAGGATTAACAGGTGTGCTTGATGTTTCGGACTTTGCAGGATTAGAAACGCTAAACGTCAGCATGAATCAGCTTACAAGCATTAACGCTTCAAACGTCGAATATTTATACAGTTTAATAGCAGTCGGCAACCAACTTGAAACCCTTGACGTCTCGAACAATCCCGATTTAAAGCTGTTACAAATAAGCGGCAACCAACTTGAAACTCTTGATGTCTCGAACAATCTCAACTTAGAGCATTTGGATGTAGGCGTCAACCAACTTGAAACCCTTGATGTCTCGAACAATGTCAAGTTACAGGAATTACTCCTATCCGGCAACAGGCTTACAACCCTTGACGTCTCGAACAATCCGGACTTATTTCTTTTGAATGTAGGCGACAACCGGCTTACAACTCTCGACCTCTCGAGCAATCCGCTCTTAGAGTTTTTGTATGCAAACGAAAATCTGCTAACCGAGCTCGACCTCTCGGACAATCCGCTCTTAGAGATTTTGTATGCAAGCAACAATCGGCTAACCGAACTTGACCTCTCGAACAATCCCGCTCTCGTAGAATTACAATGTAATCAAAGGGGAAGCGTCAAATATGACGACTCCGAATATGAATATCCGATTATTTCAAGCATACCTCCGGGCTTAACAAGCATCGACCTTTCAAATAACCCGCTCTTGACTACCGTTGACCTTAGTGCGCATCAAATCACCACCCTTGACCTTTCAAACAACACCGAGTTAGTGCGCTTAGACGCGAGCTTAAATCAGCTCACCTATATTGACGTTTCAAAAAGTACCAAGTTAAATCGTTTGACATTAGCCTTTAACCGGTTAACCGGACTTAACATTTCAAAAAATACCGCGTTAACTAACCTTGATGTAAGCAATAACCAACTCGCCGGACTTGACATTTCAAAAAATACCGCGTTAACTTCTTTAATCGCAAACGACAACCAACTTACCAAGCTTAACCTTTCAAACAATATCGGGTTGTCTTTCTTGATAGTATACAACAACCCTCTCACCGAACTCGATGTTTCGATGCTTGCCGATTTATTTTATTTGGACGTGGACGGAACTCTGCTCACGCAACTTGACGTTTCACACAATGCAGACTTATGGGCGTTGAATATTGAAAACAACTCATTCACCCACATTGATGTTTCAAACAATCCTTTACTTAGTCAGTTGCGTGCATTTAACAACCAACTCGAAACCCTCGACCTTTCAAACAATCCTTTGCTTAACATGTTACGCGTACAAAACAACCGCCTTACAAGTTTAACCTTGCCCGTAGAATTTACAGACGCTTTTGGGCTTATGCGAATCGATTTAAGGTATAATCTCTTTGATGAGGAAACCGGGAAAACAAAGGCGACAATAGAAAAATTACAAGCGGCGCATTTGGCGGCATATGACAAATATGTTGCTTTAACCCTCTCCTCTCCTCCGGAAAGCCAGTGGTATTTTCACTTCAATCCGCAAAAATGCCTTGATTGTGAGCAGTACCCTTGCGAGTGCTGTGAAATCTGCGGATTTTACCCTTGCGTGTGTATCCAACCGGAGCAACCGCCGAGCCAACCGACCCGAATGGGGCGTAATCCGCAAAACAACACTAACCCTCCCCCCACCGCCGCTTATGAAAAAGGCGACGTTAACGGCGACGGACAAATCACAGCCCTCGACGCACTGTTAGTTTTAAAGCACGTATCGGGTAAAGAGATTCTCACAGGTGCCGCGCTTGAAGCCGCCGATATAAACAACGACGGGATAATTACAGCGGAAGACGCACTGACTATTCTGAAATTCGTAGTGGTACAGGCGGCAGATACGGACAGCATAGTGTCGGCGATTAACGGCTACAAAGGCGAAGGACAAGAAAGCGAGACCGAAAAAGACGATGCTACCGATGATGACGACGAGGAAGATGGTAGTGAGATAATAACAATCAGAGACCAAACAATGTCGTCGCTTGATGACAGGCATCATACCGCAACGGCGACAATTCGACGTGTCGATGCCGATAGCAAGATTCTTATAGTAGATATACCTTTTCTGCGTATTCAAGATATCGTCAAAAACCTGCCCGTTTTCCAAATCAAAGCCTCTGAAGCGAGTGTTCAAACAATAATTGCAGGCTCGGCGAACGCAGGGCAAAACGCAGTCCTCATTCGGTATAATAACGAAACAGGCAAGTTTGAAGTAGTCTCATCGGTTACAGTAAACCCGTATGGTACAGCAGTAATAACCATACCCGCCGCAGGGGGTTATATCGTAGTCGTAACGCAAATAGGCGACCTCACGTTTACCGGAACAGTCACAGCGGAAGACTCGTTCTTACTGCTTCAAGCTCTCACAGGCAATACAGAGCTTACCCCGCTTCAAAAGTTCCTGACAAGCTCAAGAAGCGACAGCAATTTTACAGCAACCGACGCGCTGAATATCCTAAAATTCGTTACGGGAATGATTGATGTACTTTAAGATTTAAAATAAGAATTAAATTAAAAAAGCCGTCTGCGGTTAAAAAAGCAGACGGCTTTTTGTTGTTTTATTGTTCGATTTCGTAGGGGACGCCGCCCACGGCGTCCCGCAAATCCGCCCCCTAAGCACGCAATTTTGTAAACCAAAAAATAAAATCGGCTCGACAACGAAGCCGAGCCGAAAAATTTGTCAAAATGCAGTACCCCCGTCAGTCATATTTCTCGTTATTGACGAAAGGTTGTAACAAATGAGTGAAACCGTATTTATCTGCCGCCGCTTTTATTTTCTCCTGTAATCGTTTAGATTGTTCCTCTTTTGTCAGGTTTTTTGTTTCCTCGTAAAGCTTTAATCGGATAGTATCGATTTCTGCCTCACACCTATTCATCATCGCCATATTCTACCACCTCCGAAGGTGCGACAATAATAATGGGCTTGTAACCCTCTCTGATATTAATGCCGCCTGTCATCAGAAGTCTTTAGCAGTTCATCAATGACATATGACGAAGTATACGCCTTATACTTACCCGCCTTTACTTCCTTGAATAACGTAACGGTATCAGAGTGTGCATCTCGCTCTGTATCAAAATAATAGTTAAACATTGTCGTTTCAAGGTATATTTTAGGTTTTCGCATTTTCCCCTCTCCCCTCTCTTCTTATATTATACCCCCCAACGCCCCAAAAGTCAACCCCCATTTCGTAGGGGACGCCGCCCACGGTGTCCCGCAAACGCCGCCACCTACGAAAAAACCCTTGACAACCCCTCAAAACTATGATATACTTATATTATGGAAGTAAAAACTATGTAAGACATTAAAATTTCACGAAAGGACTTGACTTTTATGCAAAAATCAGGGAAAACCTCCCGCACCCCGCGAATCATCGCGGCAATAATAACACTCGCAATCTTCATCTCAATCCCAATCTTCACCACGCTGAATGTTTCGGCGGCGACTTGCGCAGACTCGAACTGCTTACAACTGCAAGACCCCTGCACCACCACCCCGGGCTACAGTTGCAACGACTACCAAAAGTTAGCCGCTTTTGCAAATCAAGATGACAACCTCGAAAAGCTCGGTTGGAATTTGAGTGACCCCGAAAGTTGGGAGGGACTTGGGGGAATTACTTGGAACACCGCAAGCCCGAAAAGAGTTACAGCCATCAATTTTTCCAATAAAGCATTAACAGGCTCGCTTGATGTTTCAAACTTCACCGCATTAACATTGCTGTATGTAGGCGACAACCAACTCACAGCCCTCGATGTTTCAGGCAATACCGCATTAACAAGGCTATATGCAGACAACAACCAACTTTCAGCCCTCGATGTTTCAGACAATACCGAATTAATACATCTGTACGCACAAAATAACCAACTCACAGCCCTCGATGTTTCAAACAATACTGCATTAAGAGAACTGTATGTAAAGGGCAACCAATTCACAGCCCTCGATGTTTCCGGCAATACCGCATTGACACAACTGTACGCAGAAGGCAACCAACTCCAAGCACTCGATGTTTCAAAAAATAAATCTTTAACACATTTGCGGGTAAGCAACAATCAACTCGAAACCCTTAATGTTTCAAACAATACAGCTTTAATGAGTTTGGAGGCAAACGGAAACCAACTCCGAAACCTCAATGTTTCAAAAAACACTGCATTACTTTCGCTGTACGTAATAAACAACCAACTAACAACCCTTGACGTTTCAAGAAATACAGTGTTAGGACAACTGCTCGTGAGTGCAAACCTACTCACAGCCATTGATGTTTCAAACAATGTCAATTTATCATCATTAAGCGTAAGCGGCAATCCATTGACAACCTTAGATGTTTCTGCCAACAATAATTTATTGATATTGGACGTAAACGGCGCCCAACTCCGGACTCTTGATGTTTCAAACAATACTCTGTTAACAGAGCTGCACTTAGACCACAACCAACTTGAAACTCTCGATGTTTCAAGCAATATCGCATTAAACGTTTTGAATTTTGAGAATAACCGAATCACCGACATATCCTCGATTACAAATTTGCCGTCGATTCAGTATATCGATGCGCGTGAAAACCTCCTTGATTTGGACAATATAAAGGTTCAAGCTTCAATCGAAAAAATACAGGCGAAGATAGGCGGTAATTTCAGCTATTTACCGCAGAAATGCCTTGAATGTGAGCGTTCCCCTTGTGTTTGCTGTGAAATTTGCGGATTTTACCCTTGCGTGTGTATCCAACCGCCGAGCCACCCTATCCGAATGGGACGTAATCCGCGAAACAGCACTAACTCTCCCCCCACCGCCGCTTACGAAAAAGACGATGTTAACCAAAACAGCACTAACTCTCCCCCCGCCGCCGCTTACGAAAAAGGCGATGTTAACGGCGACGGACAAATCACAGCCCTCGACGCGCTGTTAGTTTTAAAGCACATATCGGGTAAAGAGATTCTCACGGGTGCCGCGCTTGAAGCCGCCGACATAAACAATGACGGGATAATTACAGCGGAAGACGCACTGACTATTCTGAAATTCGTTGTAGGAATGATTGATGGGGTTTAAAGATTTAAATTAAAAAGCCGTCTGCGGTCAAAAAAAGCAGACGGTTTTTTGTTATTTTATTGTTGTTGCAGGCGTTCGATTTCTTTGAGAGGTAAGCCGGTAGCCTTTCCGATTTGCTCAATAGGCATATTCATTCCGATAAGATTTTTTGCAATCTCTTCTTTCGCTCTTCGTAACGCCCCGCCAATCCTCGTAGCCTCATCATGAAGAGAAATCTCCCTCTGATGCGCCATTTCCTGTATTTTTTCATCCTCGCTCATCTGATAGAGCGTGTAAACAGCCTTCTGAATCGGCTCTACTCCTGTTTGTGCTAACATATCGAGTTCCTCCTTGCTTTCCGCATTGATTAACTGTAGCCATAACTCTTTACGGTTGTTCTTGTTTGCATTTTTGCTGATTTTTTTAAGTTCAAAAAAGATAATCGAGCATTTATCGGTTAAAACTTCATGTCTGTTCTTTTCCATTACGGTAAAATGTGAGTGAAATTCGGGACAATCAAACATATTAAAGTTAATTATATTTATGCAGATGCTTTGTTTTAACTCGCCGTACTCATCGCCCCTTTTAAGCTCGCCTGTGAACAGCTTTGCCCAAAGGTACATGGCTCTGTCGTTAAAGTCGGATTCATTTCCGATTTGCATTTCGATATTAATTAGTCTGTTATCAACAGCTATTTTTATATCCATGCGGCTAAGTTTTCCGTCTATGGAGCCGGGCAAGATTTCCGAGTTCATGATTGTGATGTCTTTTATGGAATCATATGGTATTTCGAGTGTGCTTGATAAAAAATCATGCAACAGGTCTGTGTTCTCGGTGAACAGCTTTTTCAGAATAACATCTAATTTTGCTCTCACTACGCTGTAGTAGTACATTTTATTAATCCTCACTTCCTCTAATCCCATTCTACCACACCCGCCCCGAAAAGTCAACCCCCATTTCGTAGGGGACGCCGCCCACGGCGTCCCGCAAATTTTCATCACCCCGCCCACGGCGTCCCGTAAATTTTCATCACCCCGCCCTGCGATTAAAAATTTCTTGTTGCGTTTTTCGGTGGAACATGGTATAATGATACTAATCTGCTTCAAGGAGGGCTTTTATGGAAGATTTAAAACGCGCGGCGGCGGCAGGCGACACGCAAGCCGAATATCAATTAATAACAGAATATATAAAGTTGCAGGACTACCCTAATGCCATAAGGCGGCTTGATGCTGTTCTTGCTGTGCCGAGCCATCCTCTTTTTGAAAAAGCGAACGAACTCCTGTCGGCGTTTTCGCAGGAGGAGTGTTTTAAAATCGCTGAAGCCTTATACCAAAAAAAGATATATTCGAGTGCGGTATTATACTACAGAAAAACAATCGCTAAATATGAGCCTGATTCCTCGGATTCGGAAAACTCGTTAAAACTGAAAAAATCGGCAGAGGACGGGCTACTGAGAATCAGTATTGACGAAAAAGCAGAACGCGAACGCGAAAGAAATGCGCGTAAAAAGGCGGCGGCGTTAAGGAGTTATAAGATTCTTGCACTCGTTGTCGGTGTTTTCGCCGTCGGGATTCTGATTTTTGTCTTGGTTCGGGATTCAAACGATGAGTATATAATTCCCGAGCAGAACGCCGAAATAACAGACGAGACCGAAAGTAATGAAAATCTTAAAACCGTGACGATAAATAATAACGAATACGATATTAATCTGACCTTCCTCTCGATAGAATGGACACCGCTGAACGATTCTGACATGGAACAAATAGCTCTTTTAAAAAACTTAACCGAGCTTGAGCTTATAATGTGCGATATTACGAATATAAACGCACTCAAACAGCTCGCATCTTTAGAGCGTTTGGATTTAAGGTTTAATGAAATCTCAGATTTAAGTCCGCTCACAAACTTAACAAATCTCACCGAACTTAATGTGAGCAATAATAATATTACGGATATAAGCGCACTCATATGGCTGAGCAATCTTAAGGAGCTTGAACTCGGTAACAATTATATCACCGATTTAAGTCCTCTGTACGACAGATTACCCCTTTTGGAAAATCTGTATATATACGGAAACGAGGGCGGTAGCGGAGTGACCGATTCTCCCTTCGATGAATATATACACGGCGATGCGATAAGAGCGAAATTTCCGGGATGCACCATTCATTTTTAACCATAACCGACGAATCGTCGGCGTTAATAAAAACAGGAGGACAACTAACAATGAGCCAAATCAAAGACATTAATTTATGGGAGAGCGGAAAACGAAAAATCGACTGGGTCGAAAGTAATATGCCGCTTCTGCGCGGTATAAAAGCCGAGTTTGAAAAAAATAAACCTTTTGCGGGTCTGAAAGTTGCGCTGTCGGTGCATTTGGAAGCAAAAACCGCTTATTTATGTAAGGTTTTAGCCGCAGGCGGGGCAGAAATGTACATCACGGGGAGCAACCCCCTTTCAACGCAGGACGACGTAGCCGCCGCTCTTGTACACGAGGGTTTAGAGGTTTTTGCATGGTATAACGCCGCCGACTCCGAATACAAGCGTCATATTAACGAGGTCGTTAAAATCGGTCCTAATATAATAATCGACGATGGCGGCGATTTAGTAAGCCTGATTCACAGCGACTATCCCGAACTGCTCCCGAACGTCATAGGCGGCTGTGAAGAAACTACGACAGGTATAATCCGTTTAATAGCCATGAACCGTGAGGGTAAGCTGAAATTCCCGATGGTGCTTGTAAACGATGCAGACTGTAAGCATTTATTCGATAACCGTTATGGTACCGGGCAGTCGGTCTGGGATGGTATAAACCGTACTACAAATCTGATTGTCGCCGGTAAAAATGTCGTAATCGCAGGCTATGGTTGGTGCGGAAAGGGCGTTGCCATGCGGGCTAAGGGGCAAAACGCAAATGTCATCATAACCGAAATAGAACCCATAAAAGCTATGGAAGCGGTTATGGATGGTTTCAAGGTTATGACCATGAACGAGGCGGCAAAGCACGGCGATATTTTCATCACCGTTACGGGATGCCGCGATGTTATTGTCGAGGCTGATTATTATAACATGAAAAACGGTGCGATTTGTTGTAACGCCGGACACTTCGATATCGAAGTAGACGTAGCCGGACTTAAAAAAATCGCAACGCAGGAGAAGTTAGCGCGTGATAATATCATGGGTTATAAATTAAAAAACGGAAATTGGATTTATATTATCGCCGAAGGCAGGCTCGTAAACTTAGCCGCCGGAGACGGACACCCCGCCGAAATCATGGATATGTCGTTTGCCATTCAGGCGCTTTCCGCACTTCACTTGGTTAAAAACAGGGGTAATTTCAATAATAACATCGTTAACGTCCCGCTTGAGGTAGACCGCGATGTGGCGTGGCGTCAGCTTGATAACTGGGGAATTAAAATTGATAAGCTGACCGACGTACAGGAAAAATATCTGAACAGTTGGGAAGGTCATTAAGCTAAATGACGCTAAACTAAACGATTATAAAAATTTCGGGCAGAACCGCGATTGTGCGTCTGCCCGAATTTATTTATTCTCTTCATTTGGTTTTATTTATTAGTATTATTGACGTTATAAGCCAGTGTGAGCAGACTGTCTCCCAAATGCACGTTTTCTACAATTATATCGTCAAAATGCAGATTTATGTCATAATGCGTAAAGTTCCAGAACGCCTTAACTCCGCAACCGACTAATACTTTCGAGACCACACCCGCACTCTCCTTAGGTATGCACAAAACAGCGATTTCGGGGCTTTTTTGCTCACAAAAAGTTCTTAACTTCAACATTGAACTGACACTTACACCCGCTATTTCAGTGTTTTCGAGCTTCGGGTCTGCATCGAAAATCCCTATCAACTCGCACCCGTATTTCGGGAAATCAAAATATGTAGTTATCGCTCTGCCTAAATTTCCCGCGCCGAGTAAAATTGTCCCGACTCTCCGTTCTACGCCGATAATGTCGCCGATTTCACGCCGTAACTCCGCCACGTTGTAGCCGTAGCCCTGCTGACCGAAGCCGCCGAAGCAGTTTAAGTCCTGCCGTATCTGCGATGCCGTGAGCTTCATACGCACCGATAGTTCGGCAGATGATATTTTAGCCGTCCCCTCTTTTTGGAGTTCGCCCATAAACCGATAATAACGCGGTAAACGCCTTATTACCGAATTTGAGATATAACTTTTTTGGGACATTTAGTCACCTCCGGTTTTTAATTAGCTTATATATTTCTTTAGTCTTGCGTTAACTTCGAGTAAAAATTCCCCGGTATTTACTTTTCTCTTATCGGGTAAAGTAGAAAGGGATACTAAATCGCCTGTCATTATACCGGATTCGATAGTTTCTATAGCGGCTTTTTCAAGGTTCTTCGCAAACCTGCATAGTTCGTCGTTTTGGTCAAGCTCACCGCGTTTGTTCAGGGCACCCGTCCACGCGAACAATGTCGCTACCGAGTTTGTAGAGGTCTCCTCGCCTTTTAAGTGCTTGTAATAATGCCTCGTCACTGTGCCGTGTGCCGCCTCATATTCATACGCTCCCGCAGGAGATACTAAAACAGAGGTCATCATGCCGAGGCTCCCGAACGCTGTCGCCACCATGTCCGACATAACATCGCCGTCATAATTCATACACGCCCAGAGATAACCGCCGTCAGAACGCATAACACGCGCCACAGCATCGTCAATCAGGGTGTAAAAATACTCAATTCCCGCTTCTTTAAACTTTTTATCATATTCGGCGTTATAAATGTCCTCAAATATATCTTTAAAAGTATGATGATACTTTTTTGAGATAGTATCCTTTGTCGCAAACCATAGGTCTGTCTTAAGGTCAAGCGCGTAACGGAAACAGGCGTGTGCAAAGCTCGCTATACTTTCCGCAGTGTTATGAACGCCCTGAATTATACCGTCTGTATTATTAAAATCATGGATTAAGAATCTGCGTTCGCCGTTTTCGCCCGTTATTACAAGCTCGGCTTTTTCACCTTTTACGACATTATCCTCTACGCCTTTATAAATATCTCCGTAAGCGTGACGGGCTATAACAATCGGCTTTTTCCAGGTAGGTACGAGAGGTTCTATGCCTTTTACAATAATAGGTGCGCGGAAAACCGTACCATCTAAGATTGCCCTGATTGTACCGTTCGGGGATTTCCACATTTCTTTGAGTGTGTATTCTTCCATACGCTGTGCGTTTGGGGTGATTGTGGCGCATTTTACGGCTACGCCGTATTTTTTTGTTGCGTTTGCGCTGTCTACCGTGATTTGGTCATTTGTTTCGTCGCGTTTTTCGAGTCCTAAGTCGTAATACTCGGTTTCGAGCTCAATATAAGGGGTAAGAAGAATGTCCTTAATCATCTTCCATATTACCCTCGTCATCTCGTCTCCGTCTATCTCGACTAAAGGTTTTTGCGGGTTCATTTTAATTTTTTGCATTTTTTACTATTCCTTTCTTAATAAATCAACTATACAACTGTCAACTGTAAAAGCCCGCCCGCCAAAAGCATGGCTTTATCTCGCTTTGAAATCTCGCATCTGACATAAATACTCTTACCTGTCGTCATATTTTTGACCGGAATCAATTTATTCTCGGCGTCTTTAATACTGTTTCTTATGTCAAGTATTTCTAAACTGTCGCCCTCGGAAATTTTATCATAATCATCTTCGTTCTCAAACACAAACGGAATTATGCCGTTATTGATTAAATTCTGCTTGTGAATACGGGCAAAAGACTTACATATAACAGCTTTTATACCGAGATACAGAGGTGCTAATGCGGCATGTTCTCTTGAACTGCCCTGTCCGTAGTTTACACCGCCTATGATTATGCCCGAACCCGCTTTTTTTGCGCGAGCGGGGAAAGTTTTATCAACCTCAGCAAAGCAATACTCGCTAATCGCCGGAATATTTGAACGTAGCGGCAGGATTTTCGCGCCTGCGGGCATAATATGGTCTGTGGTTATATTATCGCCGACCTTTAAAATCGCATCGGCGCGTATAACGTCTTCAAGCGGGAAGGTCTTCGGAAAAGGTTTAATATTCGGACCGCGCTGAATCTCCGCTTTTTCCGCACTTTTTTCGTCAAGCGGTTTTATAATCATGTTATCATTAATTAAAAAGCTGTCGGGTTCTTTTATTTTGGGTAGCTCCCCATATTCTGTCGGGTCGGTCAAGACGCCTTTTATTGCGGACATCGCCGCTGTTTCGGGGGATACTAAATACACCTGTGCGTCCTTTGTGCCGCTCCTGCCCTCAAAATTACGGTTAAACGTCCTGAGTGATACACCGCCCGAATTAGGCGACTGCCCCATGCCGATACAGGGTCCGCACGCACTCTCAAGAATCCTCGCACCCGCACCTATCAAGTCGGCGAGCGTAACGTTTTCCGCGAGCATCTGATACACCTGCTTTGAACCCGGTGCAATAGAGAGGTCAACATTTTCAGCGACCGTTTTACCTTTTAACATAGCCGCAACCGTGAGCAAGTCTTTTAGAGACGAGTTAGTACATGAACCTATGCACACTTGGTCGATTTTAATATTTCCGATTTCTTTTATTTTCTTTACGTTATCGGGACTGTGCGGACACGCCGCCAAGGGTTCAAGCTTCGATAAATCTATTTCGACTACATCGGCATAAACCGCATCTTCGTCTGCTTTTAGCGGAGTATAATCTCCTTCTCTGCCCTGCGCCTTCAAAAACGCACGGGTTATCTCATCAGACGGAAAAACCGAAGAAGTAGCGCCAAGCTCCGCCCCCATGTTCGTAATCGTGGCACGTTCGGGTACCGAAAGGGTGTCAACACCGTCTCCCGTATACTCCATGACCTTACCGATTCCGCCTTTAACCGACAGAAGCCTCAGAACCTCAAGAATAACATCTTTCGCACTTACAAAAGACTTTAGTTTCCCTGTAAGCTTTATGTTTACCACTGAGGGCATGTTTATATGATACGCACCGCCGCCCATAGCCACCGCCACGTCTAAACCGCCCGCGCCGATTGCGAGCATACCGAGACCGCCGCCTGTAGGCGTATGTGAATCCGAACCTATCAGGGTTTTACCGGGCTTACCGAAGCGTTCTAAATGCACCTGATGACAGATTCCGTTACCCGGACGCGAAAAATATATGCCGTATTTATTTGCCACGCTTTGAATATAACGGTGGTCATCGGCGTTTTCAAAGCCCGACTGAAGCGTGTTGTGGTCAATATACGCCACTGAACGCTCGGTTTTAACGCGGTTTACACCCATCGCTTCAAATTGTAAATATGCCATCGTCCCGGTTGCGTCCTGCGTAAGGGTTTGGTCAATTTTCAAAGCTATTTCATCACCCGCAGACGGCAGACCGCCGCTTCCGTTCTCGCCGCCGACCAAATGACTCTTTATTATTTTCTCGGTTATATTAAGCCCCATTTACTGTCTTCCTCTTTTCTTTCTTATGTTCTGAATCCTATTATACCAAAAAAGCAAACAATCTGTCAAGTGTTTATCATAATGCGTTGCTTTTCCGAAAAAAATAAATTTTCTTTACAAATAATGCTTGACATTTATTTCCGCTTATGGTAAAATGACCATATTGCAATAAAAATTATTGCATTATATTTTAAAGAAAGGCGGTGAAATGTCAATGAAACTCAGAATTACACTTAGAACCATGTATAAAACAACTCGTTCATGGGATAGCCATACCGTTAGCTATGCTATTACCGAACGCTATATTCGAGATTGCTTTGACCGCAGTTCACCGTATCATACAGCGGCGTGATTTTTTGCCGCCTCACTACGATGATTGAACCCCGTGCGGATTTTAGCAATCCGCGCGGGGTATTTTTATGCTCTGATTTTAAACATGACATACAGGTGTCATATTTAATAAGATATAATAATAAAACAAAGAAAGAAGGAGACCATAGTATTATGCAAATCATTAAAGTGGAAAATCTAAAGAAACATTACGACTATTATCAAAAAGACCAGGGGTTAAAAAACTCGTTTAAAAACATGGTAAAGCGTAAAAAGCTAAAGAAAGAAGCTGTAAACGGCATAACCTTTAACGTAAACGCCGGAGAAATTGTGGGTTTTATCGGTCCAAACGGAGCGGGTAAGACCACCACGCTTAAGATGCTGTCAGGTATACTTTATCCTACAAGCGGCATCGCCACCGTTGGCGGATATATCCCGTGGGAACGTAAAAAGGCTTTTAAAATGGGTTTTTCTATTGTCATGGGACAAAAAACACAACTTAACTGGGACCTACCCGCTGTTGAGAGCTTTAATCTTAACAAGTACATATACGAGGTAGACGATACAGAGTTTAAGCGGACAGTTGACGAACTAATCGAGATTCTTGAGGTTGAGCCGCTTTTAAAAACACAAGTACGAAGGTTGAGCCTCGGTGAGCGTATGAAGATGGAGCTTATTGCCGCTCTTGTCCATCGTCCGAAAATTATATTTTTAGACGAGCCGACCATTGGTCTTGATTTCATATCACAAAAGACCATAAGGGAGTTCATCAGACGTTATAATGAAGAAACGGGTGCGACCATTCTGTTGACCAGCCACTATATGAATGATATAGAAAGCCTTTGTAAGCGTGCTATTATCATAAATGACGGGCTTTTAATTTATGACGGTAATCTCGCGGACATAGCGGCGAACAGCGACGCATCAATAGAAGAAGCTATCGAGAAAATGTACAACAATGCCGAGTCAGAATCGATTGAAAGGAGATAATAGTGAAAGCGATTAAAAAATATTACACGGTCTACACTCTCGCCATGCAGAGCGTTATGCAATATAAGACAGATTTTTTTATAAGCCTTGTCAGCGGCGGCTTTACAATAATCATACAGTTTTTTCTGTGGACGGCGATTTACGGTGCCAGTGAGAATCCACAGCTGTTCGGCTTTGAATATGCGCAGATGGTTACATATGTGGTCATGGCGGGTATAATGGGTAAATATATCTCCACGGGCTTTGAGTATGAAATAATGGAAGATATAATGGAGGGAAACCTTAATCGGTTTTTCGTTCAGCCAATCGGACATCTCCCCTATAGACTATTCGGGTTTCTCGGCGTTAAAACTATGGAAAACGCTATGGTAATTCTCATCTCTGCGGCACTTCTCGGAATCATCGGTATCACAGCGGGTATTCAGTACAGCGTAATGAATATAGTGTTAGTCTTATTGATTGCGCCTTTTTCACTGTTGATAAACTGTATGCTGTTCTATTGCCTTTCGGTGACTAATTTCTGGCTTACGTGGGGTTGGGGCGTTTTTAACGGTGCACGCGTAGTGACGACAATACTTAGCGGCGGAATTTTCCCGCTGGACGTATTTGGCGAAACGGCTTTAGCTGTGCTTAAATTTCTGCCTTTTCAATACATTGTATACTTCCCTCTCAGTGTCGTCGTAGGTAGGGTGACGGGTATGGACGTCATATACGGCGTTTTAATTCAGATTTTCTGGATTATCGCATTTTATCTCTTGTCGAGGGTTTTATGGAAAATCGGAATGAAAAGGTATATCGCGGCAAGAGGGTGACGGGCAATTGACAATTGACAATTGACAATTAATAATTAACAATAACTTAAATTATTTAGGGGGTTATATTAAAACATGAGTGAGATAAGAAAACATCTCAGGGTTTACGGAATGTTCGCAAAAACCAGTCTTATGCAACAGTTGGAATACAGAGCGAACTTTATTATCGGTATTATTACGGAATGTGCGTGGCTGTGTACGAAATTACTGTACGCTTTTATTGTACATAGGACAGGCGTTGAGATAGGCGGACTTTCACCCGACCAAATCACACTGTTTGTCGGCACGTTTATATTACTCACAGCTTTATACACGGGTATTTTCATGAACAATCTCGGCAGTATCCCTTGGCGGGTACGGCGGGGAGACCTTGACCTTATGCTTGTCAAGCCTATCTCAACACAGTTTCATTTGACTATGCGCGAGGTCGAATTTGCCACGCCTATTCCGAATATTATAGGAGGCGTCATAACGGTAGCCGTTTCTTGGAGCAGGATAGGGCTTGAAGCGGGCTTTGTTAACATTGTTGCTTATATTCTGCTTATTCTGCTCGGTATAACGCTTGCCTATTCGTTTTTCCTCGTCCCGTGTCTATTGACATTTTGGACGGTAAAAGTAAGGGCGTTAGTAGAAATAGTGTATAATTGTTGGGATTTTAACAGTATGCCCATGCAAATCTACGGAAAGTGGATTCAAAGGCTCGGAGTTTTTCTGTTTCCCGTCTTTGTTATAGCCAATTTCCCCGTCATGGCACTGTTTAACAGTTTGTCGCCTTTTTATCTCATATGGGGTTTAATCGCGCCGATTGGGCTGTTTATAATAGTAAGCAAAATGTTTAACAGCGCGATAAAAAAATACAGCAGTGCGGGAGGGTGATGGACAATTGACAATTGACAATTAACAATTAATAATTAATAGCGTATCAATTATTCAATATCGCTTTAATAAAAAAGTTATTAAAATTTTCGAGTTCGTCAAAAAAGATTCCGTGTGCCGAATTTTTAAGTGAAAAAAGCGTCGAGCCGCGAATTATCCTGTGCTGATAATCAGTTACAGAAACAGGTACGACCGGGTCTTTTTCGCCGCGGATAATGAAAACGGGCAGATTTATATAATTTATATCACCGCTTCCATCTTCGTTTCGCAGGGCGCAGGCAGCTTTTATTGTCCCGATTCCCGATGCCGACTCTGCTATTCTGATAAACCAATCTCGAACGGCGTGACTGTGAGGTTGTACAAAAAGCTTTTCCTCAACAAAACTTTTGCAAAGTGCGGGACGGTCAACACTCGCTTTTTCAATCAAGGAGTCAACATCGCTTTTATCAATACCATAAGGAAAAACACCATCCTCTTTTGTAAAACGCGGTGCGGCGGCGGCGAGCAGTATTAATTTCTTAATTTTTTCACCTTTAAAGAGCCGCATATAACGAAGCGCGACAGCCCCGCCCATTGAAAAGCCCGCAAGAATAACGCAGGAAAGACTCAAGCTTTTTATGACAGCATGAATGTCCCGCGCCATTTGATTATAATCATAGCCGCAGGCGGGAGCGTCAGACTCTCCGAAACCTCTGAAATCTACAGCCACAACATGATAACCAAGTTCGATAAGCAGGTTAATTTGATACTCGAAAATTAAGTGTGAGAGCGGCCAGCCGTGAAGAAGCATTACTGTGTCGCCTCCGCAATCCCTGTTATACTCGAAAACAGCGATTTTCACTCCACCGGAATTAATATACGTCATAATATGTAAATCTCCTTGTCTCTTTTTAAAAGATTAAAGTATATCTACATTCTATGCCGTATCTTAATTTTAGGATAATGTTTCCCCTTATTTTAAATTCAAAATTATACTTTATGAACAAGGAATTACGGTGATTTATCATGACAGACATTTTTCCCAATAAACGATTTATAAAGTCCGAGCCTATCTTCAAAGGTTGGTCGAGTGATAAAAAATACTGCGTAACAGATAAAAGCGGAGTTAAATACTTACTCCGCATTTCGCCGTTTGAGAAATACGAAGCGCGAGAATCGCTTTTTAAAATACTTGAACAGTGTTTCTCACTCGGCGTTCCTATGTGCGTTCCTATTGAATGTAGTACTTGCGAGGATGGCGTTTATATGCTTCAAGGCTGGATTGACGGTGAGGATTTAGAAGCGGTATTACCCCTCATGTCAGAAACGGAGCAGTATGTTTTAGGCATAAAGTCCGGTGAAATTTTACGAAAAATACACTCTATTCCCGCGCCGGAAAAACAGGAAAAATGGGCGGCACGCTTTAACCGCAAAACAGATAATAAAATTGTTGAGTACCGTAAATGTGGTTTGCGATTTGACGGCGATGAGGATATTATCGCATACATAGAACGAAGCCGCGTGCTATTAGAAGACCGACCTCAATGCTTTCAACACGGCGATTATCACATCGGGAACATGATGATTGAGGACGGCGAGCTTAAAATAATCGACTTCGACCGCAACGACTTCGGCGACCCGTGGGAGGAATTTAACCGCATTGTATGGAGTGCGGCGGAAAGTCCGCATTTCGCCACAGGACAAATTCGCGGTTACTTCGGCGGTGAACCGCCGCAAGAGTTTTTCAAACTCTTGGCTTTTTACATCGCAAGTAACACGCTGTCATCAATATATTGGGCTATTCCGTTCGGACAAGATGAAGTTGATACTTCAATGAAGCAGTCGCAGGACGTTTTAAAATGGTTCGACAATATGCAAAATCCCATTCCGACATGGTATCTAATATAATCATTTGTATTTTTAACATTCTAAAATAATTAATCTTGTTTAACAAATATTAATTTGCGAAGTGTTGTCAAAGGGGTAAGGTGGTGTTTATTTGTATAGCGTAGCAACAAACTGGAATCCGAAACAGAAAAAATTGCGGGAAGCCCTGTCCGATATAAACAGATTTGACGAGGCAATAAGCGTTTGCCTTGAACTCCACGGCATTGTTCATACTTCTTGTGTTTCAGCCGCCAAAACGCAAACTTATATGGACGAGATATGGGACGGATTAAACCGTGAAACATTCGCTTCGCCGCTTGCGGAACAAAACGCTTTCGGTCGAAAATCAACTATCGCGTGGAATGTTTGGCATATCACCCGAATTGAGGATATTACCACCAATATTTTAATATCGGAGGCGGCGCAAGTTTTAGATAAACATTGGCTTAAACGTATGGGCATCACGATAACGGAAACAGGAAACGCCATGAGCGATACTGAAATAATGAATTTCAGTAACTCGGTTTCACTTAACGAGCTTTGTGAATACCGAAACGCGGTTGCTTTAAGGACGAGAGAGATATTAAACGGACTTGCGCCGCAGGACATAAAAAAGAGGTTCAAACCCGAAATTCTAACCCGTATACTAAACGAGGGGGGAGTTACCTCTGATGAAAAATCCATATGGCTTCTTGACTTTTGGGGAAAGAAAAATGTCGCGGGTATACTTTTAATGCCTGTTACAAGGCATCAAATCGTACACCTGAATGAGTGTATGAGAATAAAAGAAAAAATTACAAAGAACAGTAAGCGCGGTAAATAAGCATACTTCCTTCCGGCGGTAAAACGAAATGTAAGTAATAAAATTTATAAAATGCGCAGTTCCTTTTGTAGGGGCGGCATATATGCCGCCCGTACACACCGCAATCGTTGTCGTAGGGCGCGATGTCCACATCGCGCCGTGAAGCGTCCTACACAAAAAACATCATCAATCGTAGGGGACGGCGTCCTCGACGTCCCATTTCAACGACCGCAAATTTGCGGGACGTCGAGGACGCCGTCCCCTACAGGAACATC